>ENA-OZLS01000036-OZLS01000036.1-human-gut-metagenome-genome-assembly--contig:-NODE-36-length-57894-cov-8.964816_pt1 | contig 57894 bp, 50 predicted proteins | sample MGYA00243864_ERZ653793 | MGnify/ENA primary metagenome ERZ653793 (study PRJEB26926, sample SAMN06164605) | human gut metagenome | biome: ENVO:00009003; feature: ENVO:2100002; material: ENVO:00002003...
GGGCAGCGCCGCCGCCTCCAGCACACGCCGGACGTGGGGGTCGCGGCCCTGCCGCAGTTCCTCCTTCTGCCAGGGGCTCATCCGCCGCAGGAACCAGTCCTGCTCCAGCCGCTGCTTCAGCCCCTCCAGCGCGTCACGCCGCAGGCCGTTGATGACGCTGGCCGGCAGCATCAGGCCGTCGTCCAGCTCCGCGCGGAACTGCTCCACCGTGAACACGGTGCCGCCGGTCTTGCTCAGCCGCTCCCGCAGCTCCTCGGCGGTCAGGGCGCGGCTGCGGGCCGTCTCCGGCACCGGGCCCTGCGCCCATACGTTCATCAGACCGTTGTTGCTCTGGCAGGCCACTGCCAGCGACACCGGCTTGCCCGCCTGCACCCGGATGGCCAGAGACACCGGTATCCTCCGGTTCTCCCGCCCATTTTCGTACTGCTCCCGCACCTCGGTGAACAGCTCCTTCGGCTCCGGCGCGTTCTCCGGACGGATGCCGAACATCTGGGGGCCTTTTTTGCCCAGCCAGTACCCGTCGGTGAAGCCGCTGCGGGAGAACGCCTGCTCCAGCCGGCGGCTTTCCTCCGCCGTGGGGCGGCGCTTTTCGTCCATGAGCCGCCGGTAGATGCCGGTGACCACCGCCACATATTCCGGCCGCTTCATGCGGCCCTCCAGCTTGAGACAATCCACGCCTATCTCGTCCATCTCCGCCAGGTACGCGGACAGGTTGGCATCCTTCAGGCTCAGGGGATGCCCGCCCCGGCAGGGGCTGTCCACGCCGTAGGGCAGGCGGCAGGGCTGGGCGCAGGCGCCCCGGTTGCCGCTGCGCTCGCCTACCACGGCGCTCATCTCGCACTGGCCGGAGTAGCACATGCACAGCGCACCGTGGACGAATATTTCGATCTCAGCAGGACATCCGGCGCAGATCTCCCGCACCTCGTCCCGGCTCAGCTCCCGTGCCAGCACCACCCGTTCCATGCCAAGCGCGGCGGCCTCGTTGGCGCCGCCCAGCGTGAACAGGCTCATCTGGGTGCTGGCGTGGAGAGGCACGTCCGGCACGATCTCCCGTGCCAGCGTCAGAAGTCCCCAGTCCTGCACCAGTATGGCATCCACACCCATGGCGCAGGCTTTTTTCAGGGCGTCTGCGGCCTGCGCCAGCTCCCGGTCGGTCAGCAGGGTGTTCAGCGTCAGAAAGACCCTGACGCCCCGTAAATGGCAATAGGCCACCGCCGACGCAAACTCCTCGTCGGTAAAGTTTTTGGCGCTGCGCCGCGCATTGAACGCGCCAAAGCCCATATATACCGCGTCCGCGCCGGTTTGGACAGCGGCAACAAGGGAGTCGAAGCCGCCGGCGGGGGAGAGAAGCTCCATCATCCCTTGCGGTTCTGCTGGGACTGCAGCTTGCGCCGCAGCTCGGCGGCCTCGTTCTTGGCGCGGCCGGCCTCGTCCAGATAGGTCTTCAGCTGACGGCGCAGATTGTCGGCGTTCTCCTGTGCCTTGCACAGCTCGTCCGCCAGATTCACGGCGGCCAGCACGGCGGCGTTGTCCCGGCTCATGTGGGCGGCGTCCATCAGCTGGCGCATCTCGCCGTCCACCATGGCGCCCACCTTCTCCATGTAGGCCGCGTCCTCCTCCGCCACCAGCGTATACTCCGTGCCGCAGATGGTCATCGTTACCCGATTCGCCATAGTCAACCTCCTCTGTATATCCGTAAAAATAGAGATGCTTATACAGCATCCATTATAGCACAATTTCCCGGCGTGGAAAGCCTATTTTGGCGAAAAGCGGAAATTTGTAAAAATGTGACCGCCCCCGCTTTACGCCGCTCCACTTTTCATGTAAAATAGGGACACTGACGAAAAAGGAGGCCCTGTCCATGAGCGGTTATATCCTCCGGGGCGGACAAGAGAATATCACGCTGCCCGCCGCCGCGGCGGAGAGCCTGCTCAAACGGGGCGACGGCGACGCGGCCCTGCTGTATCTGGCGCTGCAGCGGTTCGGCCGGGGCGTCACGCCGGAGGAGCTGGAGCGCGTGCTGCCCGCCATGAGCCGCCTGCGCATGGACGCGGCGGAGGGCGTGCTGCAGGAGCTGGGGCTCCTGCCCCGTCCCCAGCAGCCCCGCCCCGAGCCGGCGGAGGAAAGAGCCGTCTACTCCACGGAGGACATTTCGGCCCTGCTGACGGACAACGAGGGCTTCCGCCTGCTGATCCCACAGGCGGAGCAGCAGCTGGGTAAAAAGCTGCGTACCGCCGACCTGCAGATACTGGCGGGGCTGTACGACGATCTGGGCCTGCCGGCGGACGTGATCTATCTGCTGCTGTGCCACTGTGTGGAGCGCGCCAAGGCCCAGTGGGGCGAGGGGCGCCGTCCCACCATGCGGCAGGTGGAGAAGGAGGGCTACCACTGGGCGCAGATGGGGCTTTTCGATCAGGTCAGCGCCGCCGCCTACCTGCGGACGTGGAGCCGCCGCCGCCAGAAGATGGGGGCGTACATGCAGGCGCTGCACCTGCCTGACCGACCGCCGGTGGAGGCGGAGAGCCGCTACATCGCGGACTGGATGGACATGGGCTTCCCGCCGGAGACGGTGGCCATGGCCTACGAGCGGACGGTGTTTTACAAGAAGGACATGAACTGGCGCTATCTCAACGGCATCCTGCGCCGCTGGCATGACAGCGGATGGCACACGCCCCAGCAGGTGGAGCGGGGCGAGGCGCGCAAGCCGTCCCCCACGCCGCCGCAGGAGAGCGGCGACACCGGCGGCCAGCAGAATGCGTGGATGCGCCGGTATATCAAGAGGTGACGATATGGCATACGACGGCAGGATCATGCAGCGGGCGCTGGCCCGCTTTGACGAGGACAAGCAGCGCCGCGGGGCCCAGCTGGAGCAGCGGCGGCGCACGGCCTACGCCCGCGCTCCCCGGCTGGCGGAGATCGACACGGAGCTGCGGGGCACCATGAGCCGCATCATTTCCTCCGCGCTGGCCCGGGGCACTGACCCGCTGCCCGCGATCCGGGTGCTGCGGGACGAGAATCTCCAGCTCCAGCGGGAGCGGGTGCAGCTGCTGGCGTCGCTGGGCTATCCGGCGGACTGGTTGGAGGAGAAGCCGGCCTGCGCCCAGTGCGGCGACACCGGCTATGTGCAGGGCGGCGTGTGCCCGTGCCTGCGGGCGTACTACGCCCGTGAGCAGCTGGCGGAGCTGTCCCGCCTGCTGCCTCTGGGGGAGGACAGCTTCGAGACGTTCAGCTTTGACTGGTACGACAGCACGGTGCAGCCCGCCTTCGGTGTGTCGCCCCGTGAGAATATGGAGCGCAATTTTGACGTCTGCCGGGACTACGCCTATCAGTTCGACCGGGGCGGCGGCAATCTGCTGCTGTCCGGCGGCACGGGGCTGGGCAAGACGTTCCTCTCCGCCTGCATCGCCCGGGTGGTCAGCGAGAACGGCTTTTCCGTGGTGTACGACACCGCTGCCAGCGTGTTCAGCCGGTTCGAGGACGCCAAGTTCCGCCGGGACGACGGCGGCAGCGAGGACGCCGACCGCTGCATGAAGTGCGACCTGCTGATCCTGGACGATCTGGGCACGGAGATGACCACCGCCTTTGTCCAGAGCGCCCTGTACCAGATCGTCAACGGGCGGCTGATGGAGAAGCGCGCCACCATCATCAGCACCAATCTGGCCCCGGAGGAGATCGGCAGCCGCTACGGCCGGTCGGTGCTGTCCCGGCTGGAGGGGGACTACGAGATCCTGCCCTTTTTCGGGGAGGATATCCGCCGCCTGAAGCGAGAGCGGCAGTAAAACCTGTAAATATTGCGTAAAAAAGACGCCTGCTTGGCGTCTTTTTTAAATTTCCCGACACTTTCTGCCTCGTTTCGCACTGCCGGCGCCGTACAATGGTGCCAAAGGAGGGGGGAAAACCATGAAAAAGACCCAGAAGGACGAGTTCCTGTCCAGCCGCGTTCGCTACATACCCATCAACACGGTGCGGCCCAACCCGCAGCAGCCCCGGCGCAGCTTCGATGAGACGGCGCTGCGGGAGCTGGCGGACAGCATCCGGGCCTACGGCATCCTGCAGCCCCTGACGGTGCGGGATCGGGGCGGCTTTTACGAGCTGGTGGCGGGGGAGCGCCGCCTCCGCGCCGCCCGCATCGCGGGCTTGCGGGAGGTGCCCTGCCTTGTGGCGGAGGTGGGAGAGGAGGACGCGGCGCTGCTGGCCCTCATTGAGAATCTCCAGCGCCGGGATCTGGACTACATGGAGGAGGCGGCGGCCATCGCCCGGCTCATCAGGCGCTACGGCCTGTCCCAGCAGCAGGCGGCGGACAAGCTGGGCAAGTCCCAGCCCGCCATCGCCAATAAGCTGCGGCTGCTGCGTTTGGCCCCGCCGGTCATTGACTGCCTGCGGCAGTACGGCCTGACGGAGCGTCACGCCCGGACGCTGCTGCGGCTCACCGATCCGGAGCAGCAGCTGGCGGCGGCGCGGCACATGGGGCAGCGGGGGCTGAACGTGGCGCAGGCGGAGCAGTATGTGGACGCGCTGACGGCGGAGAACCGGACGGCGCCGCCCCAGCGGCGCCCCACCTATATCATCAAGGATGTGCGGCTGTTCCTCAACAGCGTGGAGCGGGGCGTCCGGCTGATGCAGTCGGCGGGCGTGGGCGCGGAGGTGGGCCGCAGGGACACGGAGGAGGAGATCCTGCTGACCATCCACATCCCCAAGCGCCGCCCGGCGGCTGTTGTTACGGAATCGTAACCCATTTCCGGCCGGTCTGTGGTATCATAGGCAGACGCAGGGTGTGTGCCCTGTAAAGACCGGAAAAAGGATGGGACATTCCATGGAAGATACCAATACTATGTCCTCTGTGACTGTAAACGGGGGCGGTGCGGAAAACGCCGCTCCGGAAAAGACTCCCATGTCCGGAGGCAGAAGGGCGGCGCTGATCGCCGGTATTTTGCTGGGCGTGCTGGCGGTGGCCTATCTGGCCGCCTGCGTGGTGACGCAGACCGTGTACGGCAGCACTGCGTTCCCCCACACGGATGTGCTGGGGCTGGACGTATCCAAGCTCACCGCCCAACAGATCGAGACGCTGTGGGAGGAAAAGAGCCCGCAGCTGCTGCATGACACCGCCGTCTCCCTGACGGAGAAGGGCGAGCGCATCGGCGCCGTGCCGCTGGACACGCTGGGCGTTGCGGTGACGCCGCAGGCGGCGTCCATCGCCGCCGGGGCCTCCCAGCGGTACGAGAGCTGGGGCGGCGGTGCGCTGGCGTGGCTGCGGGGCGGCTGGTCGTACATACACAGCTGGTTCGGGCAGACCTCCGCCGTGCCGCAGCTGACGGTGGATGCCGCCGCGCTGGACGCCGCCTGTAACGAGCTGGCCGCCAGCCTGAACTGCACGGTGGTGGACGGCGGCTACCGTCTGGAAAAGGGCGAGGGCCTGTATATCACCAAGCCCGCCGACGGCCGCATGCTGGACGCCGGGAAGCTGGAGAGCGACCTGACCGCCATGCTGCAAAGCGGCGCGCTGACGCCGGTGGCGTGTACCTACGAGGAGAAGAAGGCCCAGACCGTGGACATCCGGACGCTCCACGACCAGCTGGCGGGGGAGAAGGCGGAGGCCGTCTGCAACAAGGAGACGGGCGAGCCTACGGAGTCCCGCGTCGGCGTTGCCTTTGACGTGGCGGCGGTGCAGGCCCAGCTGGATGCCGCCGCGCCGGGCGCGGAGTTCCTGGCGGACGCACAGGTGGAGTTCCCCAACGTGTCCACTGAGGAGCTGAAGGGCTGCATGTTCCGGGATGTGCTGGGCACCTACACCACCAAATGCGCCGGGCCGTGGGGACGGCACCAGAATATCAAGCTGGCCTCCGCCGCCATCAACGGCAAGATCTACAACCCCGGCGAGGAGTTCTGGTATAACGCCACGGTGGGGCAGCGCACGGCGGCCCGGGGCTATCAGGAGGCCGGCGTCTACGAGGCAGGGCGCACCACCACCGGTATCGGCGGCGGCATCTGCCAGGTGTCCTCCACGCTGTACTACGCGGTGCTGCTCAGCGATCTGGACATCGTCCTGCGCTACTGCCACATGTTCAACCCCGGCTACATGCCCATCGGCTGCGATGCCACGGTGAGCTGGGGCGGGCCGGATTTTGCTTTCCGCAACAGCCGGGATTACCCCATCAAGATCGTCACGTCCTACAACGACGATACCAACGAGCTGACCTGCACCATTCTGGGTACCAAGGTGGACGACCACTATGTGGTCATGACCAACGCGGTGCTGGCCAGCTACGATTACCAGACGGTCTATCAGGAGTCCCCGGACGTGGCGCCGGGCGAGGAGGTCATCGACCAGTACGGCCACACCGGCTACCACGTCCGCACATGGCGGAACATCTATGACGGCGACGGCAGCCTGCTGTCCAGCCGCGTGGAGGCCGACAGCCACTACGACGTGGGCAACAAGATCATTCTGGTGGCCCCCGGCTATCTGCCGGCGGACAACGGATAAACAGAGAGGGCGCGGTTCGCTTGGCCGCGCCCTCTTTTCACCGGATTTCTTGCGATTTCCTTAAGTGTTTTCGCCGAACCCCTTAAATCGCCGCCCCGCCGGTTGCGCCCCGGCGCAAAGCGGGTATAATCGACATACAGACACGGAGAGGAGGATCAACCATGTGCAAGCTGGTGATCGACACCGGGGCGCTGACCCGTAATCTGGAGAAGCTGCGGCATTATACGTCCGCCCGCATTATCGCCGTGGTGAAGGGCGGCGGCTACGGGCTGGGACTGGCGCCCTACGCCCAATGGCTGACGGCGCAGGGCGTGGACATGCTGGCCGTGTCCTCTGCGGCGGAGGCCGCCGCCCTGCGGGACGCGGGCATCACGGCGGACGTGCTGATGCTCTCCTCCACCGCCCTGCCGGAGGAGGTATCCGCGCTGCTGGCCCGGAATGTCATCCTCACCGTCGGCTCCTTTGACGCGGCCCATACGGTGTCCGCCGTGGCGGCGCAGCAGGGCGTCACCGCCCGCGTCCATATCAAGCTGGATACCGGCATGGGCCGCTGCGGCTTTCTGCCCGGCGATGTCCGGGAGGCCGCCGCCCTGCTGCGGTTCCTGCCCGCTTTGCGGGTGGAGGGTGTGTTCACCCACTTTGCCGATGCCGCCAATCGCCGCCGCACCGCCCGGCAGTACCGCCGCTTCACCGCCGGCGTCCGCATTCTGCGCACCGCCGGTATTGACCCCGGCCTGCGCCACGTCTGCGCGTCCACCGCCTTCCTGCGGTATCCGGAGATGCATCTGGACGCGGTACGTCTCGGCTCGGCGCTGCTGGGACGGCTCTCCGTACCGGATACGCTGGGACTGGAGAAGGTCGGCTGGCTGGAGACGCGGGTGGCAGAGCTGAAGACCCTGCCCGCCGGCTGGCCGGTGGGCTATACCGGCGCCTACCGCACCCGGCGGGAGACGCGGCTGGCGCTGCTGCCGGTGGGCTATACCAGCGGCATCGGCGTGACGGAGGAGCCCAACGCCCTGCGCCTGCGGGACAGGCTGCGCCGGGTGCTCCACGCGGGACGGCGCCTGCTGCACACCGACGGCCTTACCGTGCAGATCAACGGCCGCAGCTGTCCTGTGCGGGGTGTGGTGGCCGCCGCCCAGCTGGAGGCAGACGTGACGGAGCTGCCCTGCGCCGTGGGCGACACGGTGCGCGTGGAGGTGCGCCCCAAGTTCGTGGACAGCGGCATCCTCCGGGAATACCGATGAAAAAACAGCGTCAGGCGTAAGCCTGACGCTGTTTTTATACGTTTTTCACCGGCACAGGAAGCTGTACCAGCCCTCGGAGTCGTGCTGCTCAATGACTGTCCAGCCATCGGCGCGCAGCCTGGTAAAGACCTCCTCCGCCCGGTCGTCGATGATGCCGGAGCACAGGAACAGGCCTCCCTCCTTCAGGAAGGGCCGCACCTTGCCGGAAAGCCCCATGATGACATCCGCCACAATGTTGGCCACCACCATGTCGTAGCCGCCGCCGAACTCCGCCTGCAGAGCCTTGTCTGTCAGCACGTCGCCCCACCGCACGGTGTAGCGGTCTTTCCCCACGCCGTTGAGGGCGGCGTTCTCGTAGGCCACGTCTACGCACTTCTCATCGATGTCGCAGGCGAAGGCCTCCCCGGCCCCCAGCACCAGCGCGGCAATGGACAGGATGCCGCTGCCGCAGCCCAGATCCAGGATCTTCTCGCCGCCCCGGATGTACTTGTCCAGCGCCTGTAAGCACAGACGGGTGGTGGCGTGACTGCCGGTGCCGAAGGTCAGTCCCGGATTCAGCACCAGCTTCACCCGGCCGTCATCGCGGGCCTTCTCCCACTGGGGCACTACCAGCAGCCGCTCCCCGATCTCCATGGGCTTGTAGAACTTCTTCCAGTTGTTCTCCCAGTCGGCATCGGCCACGTTGTCGATGGTCAGCAGCAGCGGACCGCAGTCCGGACGGGCCTTTTTCAGGTCGGACATGGCGATGCGCACCCGTGCGATAATGTCCAGCGCCGCCTCATTCCGCTCCAGATAGAAGGTGACGCGGCTGACGCCTGCCTTTTCCCGCAGCAGCTCCTCGTCCACATAGTCCCAGTACTGCCGGTTGTGCTCCAGAAAGTCCTTGAAATCGTTCTCATCGTCGATGATGACGCCGGTGACGCCCTGCCGCTCCAGCAGCTCCGTCACCGCGTCCAGACCGGACGGTGAGGTGTCGATCTTCAGCTCCAGCCATTCCATGTGCGTTCCCTCCGAAAGTGTGATGGTGTCAGCGCTTGGTGCCCACGAAGAACAGACCCATGGTGTTGGGACCGGTATGGCTGCCGATCACCGGGCCGATGTAGTTGATGTAGACCTCCTTCACACCGTAGCGGGCCTTCAGCTCCTCGGCCACGGCGCGGGCCTCCACCTCGCAGTCGGCGTGGCAGATGAACATCACCTGCTCGCTGGGCTCGATGCCCAGCTCCGCCACCTTGTCGATAAGGGCCTGCAGGCTGGCCTTGCGGCCCCGGGCCTTGCTGACGGGCACCAGCTTGCCCTCGTCGGAGGTGTGCATCACCGGCTTGATGGACAGCATCGTGCCCAGGAAGGCGGTGGTGGCGGACACGCGGCCGCCCATCTTCAGATAGTTCAGATCGTCCACGGTGAACCAGTGGTCGACGTGCAGCTTGTTGTCCTCCACCCACTGCACCAGCTCCGGGGCGGACAGACCCTCCCGCTTCTTCTGCACGGCCAGATAGAGCAGCAGGCCCTGCCCCAACGAAGCGGACAGGGAGTCCACCACATATACCCGGCTGTCGGGGAACTCGTCGGCCATGGTCTTGGCGGCGATACAAGCATTCTGATAGGTGGCGGACAGGGCGCTGGAGAAGTTGATGCACACGATGTCCTTGTCCTGCGCCAGCACGGCGCGCATGGCGTCCTCGAACTGACCCACGTTGGCGGCGGAGGTGGTGCCCAGCACGCCGCTGCGGATGTTCCTGTAGAAATCCTCGAAGCTGATCTGGCTGCCGTCCAGCATGTTGGCGTAGTCGTGGCCGTCCATATGTACGGTCAGGGGCACCACGTTCAGCTCCAGCTCCCGGGCCATGTGGTCGGTCAGATCGCAGCAGCTGTCGGTCATGATGATATAGTCACGCATAGCAAAAGCCTCCTTTGATCGGATGGTGTATCCGTTTTGTCACGATACCCCATCATATCACGAAAATCTCCGTATGAAAAGGGAAAAAACGGAAAAGTTCCGCACGGTTCACAAAAGCCGCGGTCATTTTCCCACGCAGAACCGGGAGAAGATGGTGTCCACCAGATCCTCCCGGATGCGTTTGCCGTTCAGCTCGCCCAGCGCCTCCAGTGCCGCCTCACAGTCCGTCAGCACCACGTCCGGCGTTATGCCGATGCGCAGGGCGCTGCGGGCCTCCGTCACGGCGCTGAGCGCCCGGGACACGGCGTCCGCCTGTCTGGCGTTGGTCAGCAGCTCCCCGGCGGGGGTCTCTCCGGCTGGATACAGCGCCGCCACCGCGTCCGTCAGCGTGTCCAGCCCCGCCCCGGTCTGGGCGGAGATGCTCAGTACGTTGTCGAACCGGTCGGCCAGCCGCCCCACGTCCAGCCGCCGGGGCAGGTCGCTCTTGTTCACCAGCACCAGCAGGTTGGGCACGTTCTGTGCCGCGGCGATGGCCTGCTCGTCCTCCTCCGTCAGCTCCTGCGAGCCGTCCAGCACCAGCAGCGCCAGCGATGCCCGCTGCGCCGCCTGACGGCTGCGCTCCACGCCTATGGCCTCGATGCGGTCGCCGCTGTCGCGGATACCGGCGGTGTCCGTCAGACGCAGCAGCACGCCGCCCACCAGCACCTTTTCCTCCACGGTGTCCCGGGTGGTGCCGGCGATGTCGGTGACGATGGCCCGGTCATACCCCAGCAGAGCGTTGAGCAGGGAGGATTTCCCCGCGTTGGGCCGTCCCAGAATGACAGTGGGTACGCCCAGCTTTAAGAGCTGTCCCCGGGAGAAGGTGGCCAGCAGCGTCTCCAGCTCCTGCTGAGAGGTGCGCAGCGTGTCCAGCATCTGCTCACGCTGCACGTCCTCGATGTCCTCGTCGGGGTAGTCCACCACGGCGTAAAACCGCGCTGCCATGTCCATCAGAGCATTGTAGATGCGGCCGATGGCACGGCTCAGGGCGCCGTCCAGCTGGCACGCCGCATTTTTTGCCGCCTCCGCCGTTTCCGCGTCGATGAGGTCAGCCACGGACTCCGCCTGGATGAGATCCATCCGCCCGTTGAGGAAGGCCCGCCGGGTGAACTCGCCGCCCTTGGCCTGCCGGCATCCGGCGGCAAACAGCGACGCCAGCCCCGCGTTCAGTACCACCGGCGAGCCATGACAGTGCAGCTCGGCGCAGTCCTCGCCGGTATAGCTGTTCGGCCTGGGGAACCGGACGCACAGCACATGGTCAATGACGCTGCCGCTTTCATCCAGCAGGTCGCCGTACACCATACGGCGCGGCGCCTGCTCCCCGGCAGGGCGGCCATTTCCGGCGCGGAACACGCGCTCCAGCGCAGTCAGCGTACCCGGCCCGGACAGGCGCAGGATGCCGATGGCGCTGGGCAGCTGGGGCGTGGCGATGGCGGCGATGGTATCGGACATAGGTGGTGCCTCCTTGCAGTGATTTCCTCCAGTATAGCACGGGAGGCGGGGAAAAAACAAGAGACACGCCCCAGCGGCGTGTCTCCTGTTTTGCAGATTGGTTACTCGGCCTTGGGAGCCTCGGCAGCTTCAGCGGCGGCCTTGGCGGCAGCGGCCTTCTTCTCGGCGGCAGCCTTCTGCGCGGCCTTGAACTTCTCCTTCTCCTCGGGAGTGGGGATAGGCTCGATGGCGTTGCGCGGGCAGGCCTTGGCGCACATGGTGCAGTTCTTGCACTTGCTGTAGTCGATGACGGCCACATTGTCCACAACGTGGATGGCGTCGAACTTACAGGTACGCTCGCACATACCGCAGGCGATGCAGCTGGAGGCGCACACCTTGGTGACAGCGGGGCCCTTGTCCTTGTTGGAGCAGTTGACGAACACCTTCTGCTTGTAGGGCACCTCCACGATCAGGTGGTGCGGGCAGGCAGCGCGGCAGGCGCCGCAGTTGGTGCACTTTTCCTTGTCCACCACAGCCACGCCGTTGATGACGTGGATGGCGTCGAACTTACAGGCCTCCGCGCAGGAGCCGAAGCCGAAGCAGCCGTAACGGCAGGCCTTGGCGTCGCCGCCGCAGACCTTGGTAGCGGCCAGACAGTCCTTCACGCCGCGATACTCGAAGTTCTCCTTGGCGTTGCAGCCGCCGTTGCACATCACATGGGCCACCATCTTATCGCCGGAGGGAGCCTCCATGCCCATGATGGCAGCGATCTTGGCAGCGCCCTCGGGGCCGGCGGGAGCGCAGGCGGTGACGGGAGCCTTACCGGCCAGAATGGCCTCGGCGCAGCCGCCGCAGCCGGGATAACCGCAGCCGCCGCAGTTGGCGCCGGCCAGACATGCCTGGATCTCAGGCAGGCGGGGGTCGACCTCGACCTCGAACACCTTGGCCGCGATCGCAAGGATCAGACCGAAGATGATAGCGAGAGCGCCCAGTACGACGATCGCCCAAATCAAAGTAGTCATATTCTTCTACCTCCTTACCAGACCTTCAGGCCGCTGAAGCCCATGAAGGCCAGCGCCATCAGGCCGGCGGTGACCAGCGCGATGGGGAAGCCGTCAAAGGCTTTGGGGTTTTCGCTGGAGACCTCCAGCTGCTCACGGACAGCCGCGAACAGGAAGATGGCCAGCAGGAAGCCCAGACCGCCGGTGATGCCGTAGACCACAGAACCGATAAAGGTGTAATCGTTCTGGGTGTTTAGCAGGGCGACGCCCAGCACGGCGCAGTTGGTGGTGATCAGGGGCAGGTATACGCCCAGCGCGGTGTACAGGGTGGGGATGTTCTTCTTCAGGAACATTTCCACGAACTGCACCAGACCGGCGATGACCAGGATGTAGGCCACGGTCTGCATGAACTCCAGACCCAACTTTGCCAGAATGATGTTGACGCCGTAGCAGAATGCGGAGGCCAGACCCATAACGAAGGTCACGGCAGCGCCCATACCCACGGCGGTGTCGATCTTCTTGGACACGCCCAGGAAGGGGCAGATACCCAGGAACTGGGAGAAAATAAAGTTATTAGTTAAGATAGCGCCGAGTGCAACAGCAAGCAGCTCGGTTACAGTCATAACGCGCTCCATATCCATACTTACTTGGCCTCCTTTTTCTTTTCGCTCTTGGCCAGCGCCCACTGCATCAGAGCGATGAGACAGCCCAGCGTCAGGAAGCCGCCCACGGGCAGGGTCAGGACGCTGATGCCGAACTCCTCGGGGAAGATGGTGATGCCGGGCGCGCTGCCCAGACCGCCGCCGCCCAGCAGACCGCCGCCGAACTTGCCGGAGCCGAAGAACTCACGGAACACGCACATCACGATCAGCACCAGCGTGTAGCCGATGCCCTGGCAGATGCCGTCCACAGCGGAGGCGCCCACGCCGTTCTTGGAGGCGAAGCCCTCGGCGCGGCCCAGGATGATGCAGTTCACGACGATCAGGGGGATGAACACGCCCAGAGAGTTGGACAGAGCGGGCACGAACGCCTTCAGCAGCAGGTCGATGCAGGTGACGAAGCCGGCGATGACCACGATGTAGCAGGCGATACGCACTTCATTGGGGATGATCTTGCGCAGCAGGGAGATAAAGATGTTGGACAGGGTCAGGATGATCAGCACACTGACGCCCATGCCCAGGCCGTTGAAGAACGACGTGGTGATGGCCATGGTGGAGCACATGCCCAGCACCTGTACCAGCACGGGGTTCTGGGTGATCAGACCCTCTTTCAGTTGCTTACCGAAATTCATAATGCAGCTCCTCCTTTCTTAGCCCAGCACTTCAGCAACAGCCAGGGCGGCGTTGGCGCCCATGTTGATGCCCTTGGTGGAGACGGTAGCGCCGGAGACGGCGGTGATGTTCTTGCCCACCACCAGAGAGCCGGAGCCGCTCATGCCGATGAACTGATCCAGAACGGGCACGCCGGCGGCGTTGGGCTCATTGCCCACCACCTTAGTGCCGATGCCGGACGTCTCGGCATGGCTGACCACGGAGATGCCGGTGATGGCCTTGTCGGCGTCCACGCCGACCATCATGACGATGGAGCCCTGAGAGCCGGAGGCGGAGATCTTCATGACGTAGCCGGCGTCCGTGCCGCCGTTGGTGACGCCGTACAGCTCAAGGAGCTTGCCGCCCTGTGCGGAAGCAGCGGCGGTCACGGCCTTGGTGATGTCCAGCTTGTCGGTGAACTCGCTGCCCTCGGGCACGACGGCACTCATGGCGATGCGGGTGTTCTCGGCATCGATCTCAGCGATCTTGTCCTCGGTGACGTTGTTGACCAGACCCAGCAGGGCGGCAACGATCAGGGAAATAACGGTCAGGGTACCGGCGACCTTCAGAATAAACTTACCGGAGATCTTCATTACTTAGCCGCCTCCTTCTTTTCTTTCTTCTCTTTCTTCACAGCACCGTAGATGGTGGGACGGATATATTTATCCAGCAGCCAGGTGGTGCAGTTCATGATCAGGATGGAATAGCAAACGCCCTCGGGATAGGAACCGAAACGGCGGATGAAGCAGGTCAGCAGACCGCAGCCGACGCCGAAGATCAGCTGGCCGGGCTTGGTGACGGGGGAGGTGGCGTAGTCGGTGGCCATGAAGATGGCGCCCAGCATCAGACCGCCGCCAAACACGTTGTACAGCATGTAGTCCACGCCGCTGATACCGGCAGGCGCCGCGATCAGGGTCAGGATAGCCACGGTGCCGATGTAGGCCACGGGGGTGTGCCAGGAGATGACCTTGCGGATCAGCAGGAACACGCCGCCCACCAGCAGGCACAGGGAGGAGACCTCACCCAGAGAGCCGCCGATCTTACCCAGGAACATATCGCTGACGGAGTAGTTGCTGGTCAGGGTGGTGAACGCCTCCACGGTACCCTCCTTCATGATCTGCAAGGGAGTAGCGGCGGAGGTGACGTCAGGACGGATCTGGGGGATGGCCCAGGTGGTCATGGCGGTGGCATAGCTGGCCAGCAGGAACGCACGGCCCGCCAGCGCGGGGTTCAGGAAGTTGCAGCCGATGCCGCCGTAGAGCTGCTTGACCACAACGATGGAGAAGAATGCGCCGATGATGACGGTCCACCAGGGCAGGTCAACGGGGCACACGAAGCTCAGCAGGATACCGGTGACAACTGCGGACAGGTCGCCGATCATGCTGGACTTCTTCATGAGCTTGCGATAGGCCCACTCCCAAAACACGCAGGACACCACGGACACGGCGGTAAGGAGCAGCGCCTTCCAGCCGAAGCAGTAGACGCTCCACGCCAGAGCCGGCAGCAGCGCGATGATCACGTCCAGCATAATGGAGCGGGTATCCTCGTTGGAGCGGATGTGGGGGGAGGAGGACGCGATCAGCTTGAGATTCTTGTAATCAGTCATGGTTTACGCCTCCTTCTTTTCGGCAGCGGCCTTTGCCTCGGCCTCCGCCTTGGCCTTGGCGGCCATTCTTGCGTTGTTGACCTCCTGCTTGCCCAGACGGAACGCATGGGTCAGGGGCAGGCGGGCGGGACAGGTATAGGTGCAGGCGCCGCACTCGATGCAGTCCATGCCGTGCAGCACGTTCTGCCAGGTATCCACGTCGCCCTTCATCAGGTACTTGTACATGAACACCGGCTCCAGACGGATGGGGCAGACGCCCACGCACTTGCCGCAGCGGATGCACTGGGGATCCTCGACGTACTGCTCCTCCTTGTCGGCGAAGGCCAGCATGGCGCCGGTGCCCTTGCCCACGGTAACGTCCACGTCGTACTGGGCCAGACCCATCATCGGGCCGCCCATGATGAGCTTGTACGTCTCATCCTTCAGGCCGCCGCAGGCGTCGAACAGCTTGGAGATGGGGGTGCCGATGGGACACTCGATGTTCTTGGGCTCGATGACGCCGGAGCCGGACACGGTGACGATCTTGTTCACCACGGGCATGCCGGTGTACACCGCGCGGTAGATGGCGCAGGTGGTGTTCAGGTTGAAGATGCAGCAGCCTGCGTCGGCGGGCAGCTTGCCGCTGGGGACCTGACGGCCGGACACGGCCTGTACCAGCTGCTTCTCAGCGCCCTGGGGATAGCGGGTGTGCAGGACCTCTACCACCACGGGGGCATTCAGCTCGGCGATGGTCTTGTTCAGCACGTCGGCCGCGTTCTGCTTGTTGGCCTCGATGCCGATGTACACCTTGTCCACGCCGAAGCACTTGGCCAGCAGGGTCGCGCCCTTGATGACCTGCTCGGGACGCTCCAGACAGGTGCGGTGGTCGCCGGTGATGTACGGCTCGCACTCTGCGGCGTTGATGATGACGTAGTCCACCTTGCCCAGACCGGAGCTGATCTTCACATGGGTGGGGAACGTCGCGCCGCCCTGGCCGACGATGCCGGCGTTCTTGACGATCTCCACCAGCTGCTCAGGCGTCAGGCTGTCGGGATCCGCCACGGGCTTGACTTCCTCGGACACTTCGTTCTGGAAGTCGTTCTCGATGACCACGGACATCATCTTGCCGCCCATGTTGAAGGGGCGGGGCTCCACGGCCTTGACCGTGCCGGAGATGCTGGCGTGGATGGGTGCGGAAACGAATCCGCCGGGTTCGCCGATCCTCTGTCCAATTTTTACCTTGTCGCCCACCGAAACGATAGGCTTGCAAGGCGCACCGATGTGCATAGACATGGGAATGACCACCTCAGCCGGGGCTGCCAGCTGTTCGATGGCCTTTTCATTGGTCGCGGCCTTCATGTCATTGGGATGAACGCCGCCAAAGAAAGCTTGTGCCATTGTCTTCACCTCATCTTACTACCGGGTGGCACTATGCCACCGCATACTATATCAGATATTACAACAAAACTTTTCTCTTGTCCAGCCCCACGGCGGCAATTACTGCGGTTTTTTGCCGTTTTTGTCGCCGGCTTGACGGCCGCCGCTGCCGGAAAAGCCCGGTTTTGCCGTTTTCTGCCGTTTCCGCCCCGCTCCGGAGGGCACTTGTGTTTCCGCCGGCACTGTGTTAGAATATTACCGCACCGGGCGGGAAATGCGTATGAGCCCCGTGCAGAAAGGAGGGCGGCGTCATGCTGCTTGACCGCGTTTCCATAAAGAGCGAGGCGAAGGACATCGTTAAAAATGCCAGCGTCTCCGCGTACCTGTTTACTCTGCTGTTTCTGGCCCTCTCGTGGCTGCTCGCCGGCATGTCTGACTATGTCTCCTTGAATGAGGAGACGGTATACAATATTTATTATGCCACCGGCGTGGATCTGTCGTTCCTTGTGCTGCACCGCGCCTTCCCGGCCCTGCTGGTGACGTTTATCACCATTCTGGCGGCGCTGCTGGGCGTGCTGCTGGAGATCGGCTACATCTCGTACCATCTGGGCATTCGCCGGGGCCGGGAGATGCCGTACCTGACGCTGTTCGATGGGTTCTCCTTCGCCGGGAAGGTGATCCTGCTGTACATCGTCCAGTATATCTTCATCTTCCTGTGGAGCCTGCTGTTCATCGTCCCCGGCATCATCGCCGGCTACCGCTACCGCTTCGCCTACTACAACCTGTGCGAGAACCCGGATATGGGCGTGATGGAGGCCCTCAACATGAGCAAGGCCCAGACCGGCGGCTTCAAGTGGCAGCTGTTCGTGCTGGATCTCAGCTTCCTGGGCTGGATGCTGCTGTGCGGTCTGACGCTGGGCATCCTCAGCATCTGGGTGCAGCCCTACATTCTCCAGACCAACGTGGGCTATTTCCAGCAGATCAAGGCCGCCAAGGGCATCGGCTGGACACCCCGCGGCCCGGAGGGGGAGGATCACACCTTCCACCCCAACGACCCCTTCGACAACACGGACAATACAGGACTGTAATGTTCTCAACAGAAGGACAGGGAGACAACCTTACGGTTGTCTCCCTGAAAATTTTTGTACATCTTCAACAAATTTTGGCATAACCTGCGCTTCTTACACACGGGGACTTCATTAAATATTTAACAATAAACGTTTTTCGGCTTGCAGTTAAATTCTTAACGTAGTAGACTGTTGCTATCCGGACACCGGCCGTTCTGGCAGGAACGGCCAGGCCCTCATCTGTACTCAAATAAAAACTGTGTTGTAAGGAGAGTGTCGCTGTGTTCAAAAAATTTACCAACGGCTGTGTGCGCGTAGTCAACCGGTGGCTGCCGGATGCATTCCTGTTCGCCATCATCCTGACGCTTGTGGTATTTGTGGGCGCCATGTGCGCCACGGGCATGGGCCCCATCGAGATCATCGCCAAGTGGGGCGATCAGAAGGGCGGCTTCTGGAATCTGCTGGCCTTCTCCATGCAGATGGCGCTGGTGCTGGTCTTCGGCTCCGCCATGGCCTCTGCCAAGCCCTGCAAGAAGGCGCTGCGCGCGGTGGCGGGTCTGTGCCACAACGAAAAGCAGGCGATTCTGGTCACCACCTTCGTGTCCACCCTCTGCTGCTGGCTGAACTGGGGCTTCGGTCTGGTTATCGGCGCTCTGCTGGCCAAGGAGGTCGTGCGCCGCGTGCCCTCCGTGGACTATCCTCTGCTGATCGCCTCCGCCTACTCCGGCTTTGTGATCTGGCACGCTGGTCTGTCCGGCTCCATCCCTCTGGATCTGGTGGCCGGCAAGGCCTTCGGTGAGGTGACCTATCAGGCACCCATCACCGCCACGGTGTTCCACCCCATGAACCTCATTATGTGCGGCGTCATTCTTGTGCTGATGCCCTTTGTCAACTATGCCATGCACCCCCACAAGGAGCATACCGTCACCGTCAACCCCGCGCTGCTGGTGGACGAGGCGGAGAAGGAGTATCCGCTGGATACCCCCGCCGAGAAGCTGGAGCACTCCAAGATCCTGTGGGTCATCACCGTGATCTTCGGCTTTATCTACATCGTGTACTACTTCGTGCAGAACGGCTTCACGCTGGGTCTGAACATCGTGAACATGATCTTCCTGTTTCTGGGCCTGCTGCTCCACGGCGACCTGCGCCGCTATGTGGACGCCATCGGCGAGGCTGCTGCCGGCGCCGCCGGTATCCTGCTGCAGTTCCCGTTCTATGCCGGTATCATGGGCATGATGGTGGCTGCCAACGACCAGGGCGTGTCTCTGGCGGGCGTTATCTCCGAGTTCTTCGTGAGCATCTCCAACAGCGTGACGTTCCCCATGCTGTCCTTCCTGGCAGCCGGTATCGTCAACTTCTTCGTCCCCTCCGGCGGCGGCCAGTGGGCCGTGCAGGGTCCCATCATGATGCCCGGCGGCGCGGAGATGGGTATCGAGGCCGGTCGTACCGCCATGGCCATCGCTTGGGGCGACCAGTGGACCAACATGATCCAGCCGTTCTGGGCGCTGCCTGCTCTGGGTATTGCCAAGCTGTCCGCCCGCGACATTATGGGCTATCTGGTGATCGTCCTGCTGTTCACCGGCGTGGTGGCCTGCCTGGGCTTCCTGGCTTGGGGTCTGTTCTTCTGAGATATTCACTTCCTCACATATCTCCCCCTTATACCCGCACACAGGGACGGCGCGTCAGCGCCGTCCCTGTGTTTTTATATGTATTTACGATTCCCGAGCGGTTTCCCGGTCACACCGCCGCCGTCTCCCGCTCCTCCGCAGCCGCTGCCCCCGGCGCATCGCTGCCGTCAAAGGGCGTCTCCAGCAGCTCCGGCCGCCGGATGTACTTGCGGAAGTCGTTGCAGAACGCCGCGTACTCGTAGCCGGTGCAGATACGCTCGTCCATGACGATGCCCAGCGGCATCATCTTTTTGCTCAGATCGCCGCTCATGTAGTTGGGCACCGGCTTGCCCATGCACACGAACACGCTGGTGGTACCGAATTCGTAGCAGTGGTGGTGGATGTAGCTGGTCTTGATGGAGGCCAGATTGGTGATGAACATGCTGGTGTGGAACGGACTGAGGTCGATGATCTTCCGGGGCAGCAGTCCGTGCTTGTCCAGATGATAGGCCAGCCACAGCACGAACTTGGGCAGGCCGGGTACGGAGAACATCATCCGTGCGAACTTGTCGGTGCTGTTCTTCTGCTCCGTCTGGCTGTTGGCGGCGATGACATCGCTGATCTTCTGCTGGATGGTGAACACTGTATCCTTTGGCTCCAGATAGATCTTCAGCGTCGTCTCGTCCGGCGAGCCGTCCGCCAGCTTCTTCAGGATCACGAAGGACACGCAGAAGTGGTTGCGCTGGTAGATGCGGCTGTTCATCACGAAGTAGTTCAGCTTGGGATTTGTCTGCACCGCCTTGTAGTACGCGGCGATGATGACGGCCATGTGGTTGATGCGGACGCCGCTGCGCCGCTTCTCGCGGATGTAGGCCTTGATGACCTCCTCGTCGATGTTCTCGGTGATGCTGTTCTGCGCGTCGTACCGCTTGGGCATGATATAGGGGACAGCTGCCACGATAGGCGGCAGGTTCTTCACTCTCGTTCCGTCAGGACGCATGGGCAAACCCTCGATTCTGTCTGAATTGTGTTCATTGTACCCCATCTTTTCGACAAATGCAACCCGTACACGACCGTCAGTATTTTACCCTTTACCTTTTCCTCCGCGTTTGTTATAATAAAGTATTCTTACAACGATGAAACTGGCGGCATAGTTTCTGCCGCCGGCAGGAGGGAGGTGGCCCACCGTGAAATTTCAGAAATGGCGCATTGCCGAGCCGCACCCCGAGGCGGCGGCCCGTCTGACGGCGGCGGGTTATCCCTGTCTTGTGTCGGCGGTGCTGGCCTCCCGGGGCATCGCCACGGCGGAGGAGGCCGCCGCCTTTCTGGAGCATGAGCAGCGCCTGACCTACAGCCCCTTCCTCATGGCCGACATGGACAAGGCTGTGGAGCGGGTGCAGCGGGCGCTGGCCGACCACGAGAGGATCGCCGTGTTCGGCGACTACGACGTGGACGGTATCACCGCCACCTGTATTCTGGTGGACTATCTCCAGAGCCGGGGCGCCGATGTGCTGCACTATATCCCTCGCCGCATCGAGGACGGCTACGGCCTGAGCGTCGACGCCATCGAGGGCCTGTACCGCAAGGGAACCCGCCTGCTGATCACCGTGGACTGCGGCATCACCGGCGTGGAGGAGGTAGACTTCGCCAACTCTCTGGGCATGGACGTGGTCGTCACCGACCACCACGAGTGCAAGGAGACGCTGCCCCGCGCCGTGGCGGTGGTAGACCCCCACCGGCCCGACTGCGGCTATCCCTTCAAGCATCTGGCGGGCTGCGGCGTGGCGCTGAAGCTGGCGCTGGCGCTGGGCGGCCCGGACAGGGAGGAGGCCCTGTTCTCCCGCTACTGCACGCTGGCCGCCATCGGCACCGTGGCCGACGTGATGCAGATGTCCGGCGAGAACCGCACCATCGTATCCCGGGGCCTTGCCGCCATCGAGCACTCCGACTTTATCGGGCTTCACGCCCTTCTGAAGGAGGCCGGCCTTGCCGGCCGTGAGATCACCTCCGTCCAGATCGGCTTCGTGCTGGCGCCCCGCATCAACGCGGCGGGCCGCATGGGCGCCGCCGACAAGGCGGCGGAGCTGCTGCTGTGTACCGACCCGGCGGAGGCCGAGCGCATGGCCCGCGAGCTGTGCGCCCTGAACCGGGAGCGGCAGAACGTGGAGCAGACCATCTACTCCCAGGCGGAGGAGATGATCGCCCGCCTGCCCGACCGCGACCGCAGCGCGCTGGTGCTGGAGAGCAGCCGCTGGCATCAGGGCGTGGTGGGCATCGTGGCCAGCCGCCTTTCCGAGAAATACTCCCGCCCCAGCTTCATGATCCACCTCAACGGGGACACCGGCAAGGGCTCCTGCCGCAGCTGGGGCGGCTTCAACCTGTTTGCCGCGCTGGAAAACTGCAAGGATCTGCTGCTGGGCTTCGGCGGCCATGAGCTGGCCGCGGGCTTCACCATCGAGGAGGCCAATATCCCCGCCTTCCGTGAGCGGATGAACGACTATGCCCGCAGCTTCCAGGGCGGCGCGGCCCCGGTGTCCGTGCTGGACGTGGACGTGGCCATCACCCACCCCTCCGCCGTGACGCTGGAGGAGCTGGAGGCTCTGTCCGCGCTGGAGCCCTACGGCAGCGGCAACGCCCGCCCGGTGTTCTGCCTGCTGGGGGCCACGCTGCTGCGCACCCAGAACGTGGGGCAGAACCGTCACCTGAAGCTGCGCCTTGGTAAGGGCAGCGCCCAGTTCGACGGCATTTTCTTCTCTACCGTGGCCGAGGACTGCGGCTGCCGGCCCGGCGACCGGGTGGACGCCGCCTTCTATTTGCAGGTCAACGAGTTCCGGGGCAGCCGGACGGTGCAGCTGCAGATGGTGGATCTGCGCCCGTCCCTCCGGCCCAGCGGCCGGGAGCAGGAGTCTCTGGCGCTGGCGGAACAGTGTGCGGCGCGTCAGCCCATATCCGCCCGGGACGCCCGCCGTCTGCTGCCCACGCGGGAGCAGTTCGCCGCCGCGTGGCGCTTTCTGGAACGCACCGTCCCGGAGGGCGGCCTCACCACCGGCTATCTCCCGCTGCTGCGCACGCTGGCGGCGGAGCTGGGCAAGGCGGAGCCGTTCCCCCGTGCGGCCCTGTGTCTGGCGGTGTTCGCCGAACGGGGACTTCTGACGCTGGAGCGTCAGGGGGACGATGTGACCATTCATCTGCACCGGGGGCGGAAGGTAGTGCTGGGGCAGTCGCCCCACCTGCTGTGGCTCCATGAGAATATTGAGAAAGGGGGCGTTGGACAGTGACGCCGCAGGAAATGTACGACCATCTCATCGAGACTGTCAAAGGCTATAATCCCGCCGCCGGCTTTGATCAGATCCACGCTGCCTACGAGTACGCCGCTGCCCACCACGCCGGGCAGAACCGGAAGGACGGCTCGCCGTTCATCACCCACCCGCTGGCCGTGGCCCAGATCGTGGCGGAGGAGCTGCATCTGGACACGGAGTCCATCGTGGCGGCCCTGCTTCACGACACCATTGAGGACACCTCCGCCACCCACGAGGAGATCAGCAAGCTGTTCTCCCCCACGGTGGCCGATCTGGTGGAGGGCGTCAGCAAGCTGACCCGCGTCCATTACACCTCCAAGGAGGAGGAGCAGATGGAGAACCTCCGCAAGATGCTGATAGCCATGGCCAAGGATATCCGGGTCATCCTCATCAAGATATCCGACCGTCTCCACAACATGCGCACCATGGAGTATCAGACGCCGGAGAAGCAGAAGCAGAAATCCTTTGAGACCATGGAGATCTACGCCCCCATCGCCCACCGTCTGGGCATGCAGAAGATGAAGTGGGAGCTGGAGGATCTCTCCCTGAAATATCTGGATCCCGTGGGCTACCGGGAGATCACCGAAGCGCTGGATGAGAAGGCGGCGGAGTACGACGGCTTCATGTCCGCCGTCCACGATCAGATCACCACCCGTCTGCGTGAGGCGGGGGTGGACGCCACGGTGCAGGCCCGCATGAAGCACCCCTACTCCATCTACCGCAAGATGTATACCCAGAACAAGTCGCTGGACGACGTGTTCGACCTGTTCGCCTTCCGCGTCATCGTGGACACGGTGGCGGACTGCTACAACGTGCTGGGCCTGATCCACGACCTGTACAAGCCCATTCTGGGCCGCTTCAAGGACTATATCGGCACCCCCAAGCCCAACATGTACCAGAGCCTGCACACCACGGTGGTGGGCGAGAGCGGCATCCCCTTCGAGGTGCAGATCCGCACCAAGGAGATGCACGAGGTCGCCGAATACGGCGTGGCCGCCCACTGGAAGTACAAGCAGAACGGGCAGGGCGCCGGCGACGAGCGCGGCTACGAGTGGGTGCGCCGCCTGTTGGAGAATCAGGAGGACGCCGACGCCGAGGACTTCATCCACTCCCTGAAGGTGGACATGTTCGCCGACGAGGTGTTCGTGTTCACGCCCAACGGCGATGTGATCAACCTGCCCGCCGGGGCCACGCCCATCGACTTTGCCTATACCATCCACTCCGCCGTGGGCAACCACATGACCGGCGCCAAGGTCAACGGCCGCATTGTCCAGTTCGACTACCACCTGCGCAACGGCGACGTGGTGGAGGTCATGACCAGCCGTTCGGCCCACGGTCCCAGCCGCGACTGGGTGAAGATCGCCCGCTCCAGCAACGCCCGCAGCAAGATACGCCAGTGGTTCAAGCGTGAGAAGCGTGACGAGAACATCGTCAACGGCCGCCAGAGCTTCGAGGCGGAGCTGAAGCGCACCGGCGTCACCCTGAAGGAGCTGACCAGCGAGGAGAACCTCCCCGGCGTCCTGAAAAAGCTGTGCTACAACAGTCTGGACGACATGTACGCTGCCATCGGCTACGGCGGCGTGTCCGCCCTGAAGGTCATGGGCCGCCTGCGGGAGGATATCCAGCGCATCCTCCACCAGCACCAGACCGAGCGTCAGGCGGAGGTGCCGCTGGCCGGCCAGCCCCAGCAGACCCGTCCCGCCGTGCCCCAGCGTACCAAGGGGGAGCAGGGCATCGTGGTGGAGGGGCTCACCAACTGTCTGGTGAAGTTCTCCAAGTGCTGTACCCCCGTGCCCGGCGACGAGATCGTGGGCTTCATTACACGGGGCTACGGCATCTCCGTCCACCGGGCGGACTGTCCCAACGCCGACCCCGCCCGCCGTAAGCCGGAGGAGACGGGCCGCTGGATCAAGGTTTCCTGGGGCGGCAACACCCGGGAGAGCTACCGCACCACGCTGGAGGTGGTGGCCAAGGATCGCCTGAACCTGATCGTGGACATCTCCACGGTGCTCTCCAGCACCAAGACCCACGTTTCCTCCCTGAACGCCCGCAGCACGCCGGACGGCTTCGCCCTCATCACGCTGGATACGGATGTGGCTGACAGCCAGCAGTTGCAGACGGTCATGCGCAGGATCGAGCAGATATCCGGCGTCATGCGCGTTACACGCCCCGCCGGTTAAACCCGCCCCCGTCGGGCGGGGCCAGTGTGCCCCGCCGCAAAACCAAAAAGGAGACATCGCTATGAGAGCAGTATTGACCCGCGTGAAGCACGCATCCGTCACCATCGACGGCAAGGTACACGCCCGGATCGGGGAGGGCTTCCTCATCCTGCTGGGCGTGACCCATGAGGACACCGAGGCACAGGCCGTCAAGCTGGCGGACAAGCTGACAGGTCTGCGCATTTTCGAGGATGAGAACGAAAAGATGAACCGCAGTCTGGAGGACGTAAAGGGCGAGCTGCTCATCGTCTCCCAGTTCACGCTGTACGGCAACTGCAAAAAGGGCCGCCGTCCGGAGTTTCTGGCCGCCGCCCGCCCGGAAATAGCCATCCCCCTGTACGAAAAGTTCGTCCAGCTGTGCCGCGACAAGGGCTTCCACACCGAGACAGGCGAGTTCGGCGCCTACATGCAGGTGGAGAGCCTGAACGACGGCCCGGTGACGCTGGTGGTGGACACCGACCAGCTGTGAGAAAGGAGCGCGCCATGCACATCACATCCCTTCAGGTGGGGCCCATCATGACCAACTGCTATCTGCTGTGCGACGAAACGGCACAGGTCTGCGCCCTCATCGACCCCGGAGACGATGCGCCGCGGGTGGAGCAGATGGTGGCGCAGAGCGGCTGCACCCTGCAATACATCCTGCTGACCCACGGCCACTTTGACCACACCTCCGCTGTCCGCCCCCTGCTGGAGAAGTACCCCGACGTGCCGGTGTACATCCACGAAAAGGACGCCGCGGACACGGAGCGCGGCGAGCTGCTGTTCCGCAAGGTGGGGCCGGAGAACCAGCGCTTTTACAAGGAGGGAGACACCCTGCCGCTGGGCAGCCTGACCATCCGCGTGCTGGAGACGCCGGGCCACTCCGAGGGCTCTGTCTGCCTGCTGGTGGAGGGGCAGAACGTCCTGTTCGCCGGCGACACCCTGTTCCGCTGCTCCTGCGGCCGGTGCGACTTCCCCGGCGGCGACTACCGGAAGATGCTCACATCTCTGGGCCGCCTTGCGTCGCTGGAGGGCAACCTGCGGGTGCTGCCCGGCCACGACCGGGAGACGACGCTGGACTACGAGCGCCGCGTCAACCCCTACATGCGGCAAGGGGCGAAGCAATGAAGCTGCAATTCCGTGGCCACGACGATCGCTACGCCATTGAGCAGAGCCTGCTGGCCTTCTTTCCGGAGGAGCGCCCCGTTTACGAGGCCCCCGCTCCCGGGGAGGATGACTGCGCCTTCGTGTCCCTGACGGAGGGCAGCCGCTATGCCACCGGCGTCACCACCCTTCACTATCACGGCAAAACGGCGCGGGGCGTCTCCCGCGCTGCTCTTACGGACGCCCCCGATGAGTACGAGCGGGAGCGTCTGCGTCAGCGCGCCCTGAAGCTGTCGTTCTTCAAGGCGGCGCGGGACATCACCGGCGTCACCCCCAGCTGGGGGGCGCTCACCGGCATCCGCCCCGGCAAGCTGGCCCGTGCCATGCTGGAGCAGGGCAGAACGGAGCGTGAGACAGATCGCGTCCTGCGCGACACCTACTTCGTCTCGCCGGAGCGCCGCCGTCTGGCCATTGAGACGGCCCGTGCGGGACTGGCGGCCAAGGGTGCGCTGCTGCCCAACGAGATATCTCTCTATGTGGGTATCCCGTTCTGCCCCACCCGCTGCGCCTACTGCAGCTTTGTCTCCGCCTCGGTGGAGAAGTCCTTCGGCCTGATGGAGCCGTATCTGGCGGCGCTGGAGCAGGAGATCACCGACGCCGCCCGCATGGTGTCGGAGACGGGTCTGCGCATCAAGTCCTTCTATATGGGCGGCGGTACGCCCACCACTCTGTCGGCGCAGCAGATGGATCACCTGCTGACCCATCTGAACAAGAGCTTTGATCTGACGGGCTGCGCGGAGTACTGCATCGAGGCAGGCCGCCCCGACACCATCACCCGGGAGAAGCTGCAGGTGCTGCTGGATCACGGTGCCGACCGCATCAGCGTCAACCCCCAGTCCATGGAGGGCACGGTGCTGCGGGCCATCGGCCGCAGGCACACGGCGGCGGACATCGAGGCGACCATGGCGCTGGCCGCCTCCATGGGCTTCCCCCATGTGAACATGGATCTCATCGCCGGACTGCCCGCCGACACACCGGAGGGCTTCCGCCGCACGCTGGACAAGTGCCTGACCTTCGGCGCGGACAACATCACCGTCCACACCCTCAGCCTGAAGAAGGGCAGCCGCATCCTGCTGGAGGGTCTGCCCATCCCCTCGGCGCAGGACGTATCCGCCATGCTGGACTACGCCAACGATGCCCTGCGTGCCGCCGGGTTCACCCCCTACTACCTCTACCGGCAGAAGTACATGTCCGGCAGCTTCGAGAACGTAGGCTGGTGCATATCCGGTGCGGAGGGACTGTATAATATCTACATCATGGAGGAGCTGCACAGCATCCTGTCGCTGGGTGCCGGCGGCTCCACAAAGATGGTGGATCCGGTACACGACCGCATTGAGCGGGTCTTTCACCCCAAATTTCCCACGGAATACATCGCCCGTCCGGAGAAGATCCGGCAGGATCTGGAGACGTTCCGCCGGTTCCATGAGACTATGCTGAAGTAAGCGGGAGGTACGGCATGGCCCAGCGTCGCCACAACTTCATCAGCGGCGCCGCCGTGCTGGCCTTTGCCGTGGCGGTGACCAAGGTGCTGGGCGCCCTCTACAAGATCCCGCTGGGCAACCTGCTGGACAAGGAGGGTATGGCCCACTTCTACGCCGCCTATAACATTTACAGTCTGCTGCTGGTGCTGTCCACGGCGGGTCTGCCGCTGGCCCTGTCCCGTCTGGTATCCCGTGCGGCGGCGCAGGGCCGTCTCAACGCCCAGCGCCGCATTTTCCGGACGGCGCTGGCGTTGCTGGCTGTCATCGGCCTTTTGTGCAGCGCCGTCATGTGCCTGTTTCCCCAGTGGCTCAGCGGCCTGCTCCACGACTCGCTGGCCGCTCCGGCCATCCGGGCGCTGGGCCCGGCGGTGCTGTTCGTCTGCCTGACCTCTGCCATCCGGGGCTACACCCAGGGGCTGGGGGACATGACCCCCACCGCCGTCAGCCAGATGACGGAGTCCGCCGGCAAGCTGGTCATCGGACTTGGCCTGTGCCTTGTGCTGCTGCACCGGGGCGCGGACTCGTCCTTGTGCGCCGCCGGAGCCATCGCCGGCGTCACCGCTGGATCGCTGCTGGCGCTGGCGGTGCTGGCCGTATTTCTCCTGCGCCGCCGGCGCATCGTCGCCTCGGATGCGCCCCCCGCGCGGGGGATTGTCCTTCGTGAGCTGCTGACCGCCGGCATCCCCATCACACTGGGCGCGGCGGGCATGAGCCTTATCACCCTGCTGGATCAGGGACTGGTGATGTCCACCCTCCAGAACACGCTGGGCTATACGGAATCCGCCGCCACAGCCCTGTACGGCGAGTACACCTTCGGCATGACGCTGTTCGCCCTGCCGCCCTCCTTCATCTACCCCGTCACCGTCAGTCTGGTGCCGGATATTGCCGCCGCACTGGCCCGGGGCGACCGTGCCGCCGCAGGGCGCAGCACCGCCGCCGCCCTGAAGCTCACCACCCTCGTGGCTCTGCCCGCCGGGGCGGGACTGGCGGTGCTGGCCGGGCCCATCCTGCACCTGCTGTACCCGGCGGTGCCCGCCACCGCCGAGGCCGCCGCCTACCACCTGACCATTCTGGGCATCGCCTGCATCTTTGTGTGCCTGATGGTGGCCACCAACGGTGTCCTGCAGGCCTACGGCAAGGAGTACATACCCGTCGTCACGCTGCTGTGCGGCGGTATCCTGAAGATCGTTACCAACTACCTGATGGTGGGCGACCCCGCCACCAATGTCCGGGGCGCGCCGGTCAGCACCCTGTACTGCTACGCGCTGATCGTGGTGCTGAACCTCATCGCCATTGCCCGCTGTGTGCCGGAGCGGCCCTCCTACTTCCGCCTGTTCGGCCGTCCTCTGCTGATCACGGCGGTGATGGCGCTGGCCGCCCGCTCGTCCTACGAGCTGCTGGCGCGTGTCCTGCCGGTGCGCTGGGCCGTGCTGCCCGCCATCGCGGCGGCGGCGGTGGTCTACGGCGTGCTGGTGCTGGCGCTGGGTGCCGTGACCCGCGCCGATGTCATTGGCCTGCCCAAGGGTGATAAAATTGCCGGATTTCTGCATTTACGCTGAACTTTTCGGTGTACCAACTCGAAAACCTCTTGCAATAGGAGCACAAGTATGATAAATTTTGTTAGGAAAGCGCGCTATGATTACGCGGATCTGCTGGAGATCATCCGCCTCCTCCGCTCGGAGGACGGCTGCCCATGGGACAAGGTGCAGACCCACCGGTCGATCCGCCGCGGTCTTTTGGAGGAGGCCTACGAGGCCGCCGAGGCTATTGACAACGACGACTCCGTTCTTCTCCGGGAGGAGCTGGGGGACGTGCTGATGCAGGTGGTGTTCCACGCGGACATCGAGTCCGACGCGGGCCGCTTCACCATGGACGACGTGTGCGACGGCGTGGTGAAGAAGCTGCTGTTCCGTCACCCCCATGTGTTCGGGGACGGGCGCGAGGACTCGCCGGAGTCGGTGCTGGTCAGCTGGGACAAGCTGAAGCGTCAGGAAAAGGGCCAGAAGACCGTGGCCGACAGCATGGACAGCGTGGCCCGGAGCCTGCCGGGCCTTTGGCGCGCCGAAAAGCTGCAGAAGAAGGCGTCTGCCGCCGGGTTCGAGTGGCCGGACGTGCAGGGCGCGCTGGCCAAGCTGGAGGAGGAAGTGTCCGAGCTGCGCCGCGCCGTGGAGGATGGCGGCAATGTGCCGGACGAGCTGGGCGACGTGCTGTTCGCCGCCGTGAAGGTGGGCCGCTTCTGCGGCTGCGACCCGGAGGATGCGGTCAACGGCACCTGCGAAAAATTCATCCGCCGCTTCCGTGCCGTCGAGAAAGGCGCGGCGGCGCAGGGGAGGGAGGTCTCCCAGCTGACGCTGGAGGAGATGACCGCCCTTTGGAACGGAGCCAAATGTTCTTAATGCGATCTCGATCGTTTTGAGATATGCCGCCCGGTGGGACGGCGCCAACAAATGAAAAAATTTGGGAGGAACTATCATGAATAAAACCGAACTGATCGCCGCCGTGGCAGAGAAGACCGGCCTGTCCAAGAAGGACACCGAGGCCGCCGTCAACGCGACCCTGCTGACCATCACTGAAACTCTGAAGGCCGAGGAGAAGGTGCAGCTGGTGGGCTTTGGCTCCTTCGAGACGAAGAAGCGCGCCGCCCGCACCGGTCTGAATCCCCGTACCAAGGAGACTGTGGAGATCCCCGCCTCCAAGGTGCCCGCCTTCAAGGCCGGCAAGGCTCTGAAGGACGCCGTTGCTGAGTAATGATGCCTTCACGGGAGCCGGTGTGACGCCACACCGGCTCCTTTTACCGTTTCAAAGGAGAACTGCTATGCGTCTTGATAAATATCTGAAGGTGTCCCGGCTCATCAAGCGCCGCACCGTGGCCAACGAGGCCTGCGACAACGAGCGCGTTACCGTCAACGGCCGGGTGCAGCGCGCGTCCTACGATGTAAAGGCGGGCGACGTCATCTCCATCCGCTTCGGCCAGAAGACCCTGACGGTGGAGGTGGTCAGCGTGGCGGAAAACGTGGGTAAGGACGCGGCGGCGGCCATGTACCGCGAAACCGCGCCCCAGCCGGACAAACTGTCATAAACCCGGGCGTTCCCTCATACGATACAGTGAAAACTGTGTGGGAGGGAGCGCTTTTCTGATGCCTTACGACATGACCGACGGCGGCGCAGCCGCCTATCACCGCCTCCAGCTGGAGGGGCGGGAGAAGCTGAGCGTCTCCGGCGTGGAGGACGTGGTGCGGTTCGACGAGAACTGCATCGTCACCACCACCAGCGCCGGCACGCTCATTATCACCGGGGAGGAGCTGCACATCGGCAAGCTGTCTCTGGACGGCGGCGAGATGCAGGTAGACGGCCGCATCGACGCCGTGAACTACGAGGACACGGAGGTGCGGCAGGGCTCGTTCCTGTCCCGCCTGTTCGGCTGACATGGAGAACCATGTGCCCCAGCAGCTCACGGCCTACCTCACCGCCGCCGCGCTGGGGGCCGCCTCTGCCATGGTCTACGACCTGCTGCGCACCGTGCGGCTCCGCCGCCGCCGCGACCGGCAGCTCACCGGCCTGCTGGACGGCCTGTATATCGCCGTGCTGGGTTTTCTGCTGCTGTGGTTCGCCCTGCGCATCGGGCAGGGGGAGCTGCGGCTGTATATGCTCACCGGCGTGGCGCTGGGTGCGCTGCTGTATAGCCTGACGCTGCCGCCGCTGCTGCGGCCCCTGTGGGACTTCTGGCTGGACGCGGCGGTGGCGCTGTGCCGTCTGCTGTGCCGTCCGGCGGCGCTGGCGGCCCGCTGGCTGAAAAAAGCCGCCGCTTTCCTGAAAAAACACTTTTCTTTTCGCCGCACCTGCGCTACAATAAAAGACAGCAAGCGGCCCCGGCGGCCGCGGAAGGGAGCGGACAGCCATGGCACAGAAAAAGACCCGCAAAAAGAGATCCAACACCGTACTGCTGCTGGTGCTGGCCGTCCTCATCGTGGTGGTGGGCGTGGAGATCGTCAACGTCTACGGACGCCTGAGGGATGTCCGGGCGCAGGAAGCGGCGCTGACCCAGCAGATGGAGGAAAAAATGCAGGAGAACGAGGCGCTGCGCTCCGACCTGAGCAAGAAGGATGACCCCGACTTCATCAAGGGACTGGCCCGCGACCTGCTGGGACTGGCCGAGGAGGGCGAACGCATCTTCTACGATGTCAACGACTGATACGGAATTGGTACGCCTATCCAGCGCCCCGCCGCAAGGCGGGGCGTTTCTGTTGCCATTTTCCCGCCCGTATGTTATACTGGCGGCAACGAAAGGAGGAACGCCTATGCCTACGTTTCTGGAACAGCGCTACCGCCGGCAGCACCTGCGCTGCGTGCGGCACATCACGCTGGATCCCAAGGGCCGGGGCGCCGTCCGCATCCACATGATCCCGCCTCGGGAGGATGCGCCGTCCGCGCCGTTCCTGCTGCTGCTCAACGGCGACAAGCTGGTGCCGCTGAATCTGTCATGGGCCATTCTGCTGGCCAACTTCATGGACAGGCTGGAGCCCTTCGCCGGTCTGGAGATCGGCGAGTCCGACTGGCGTGCCATGGCGGACGCCGCCGTGGCCGCGACCCATAAAACCTATCCCTTCACCAAAAAGACCGATCTGGCCGACGATCTGGCCCTGATGCTCACTTCGCTGGTGGCCATCGCCCAGGGACGGGAGCCGGAGGCGGAGGTGGGCGTCCTCTCGCTGGGTGAATATGCCTCCCAGATGACCGCGCCCCACCGCATGGATCTGATGGTCAGCGCCATGCACCGTGACGGCGCGTGGCACTGCAACCAGAAGTGCCTGCATTGCTACGCCGCCGGTCAGTCGCTGGCCGACGCGCCGGAGCTGACCACCCAGCAGTGGCTGGATATCCTCCGCCGCCTGCAGGCCGCCAATATCCCGCAGGTGACGTTCACCGGCGGCGAGCCCACCCTCCGGGCCGATCTGGCGGAGCTGGTGGACGCGGCCCAGTGGTTCGTCACCCGCCTGAACACCAACGGCCAGCTGCTGACCCCGGAGCTGTGCGCCAAGCTGTACGACGCCAGCCTTGACAGCGTGCAGGTCACGCTGTACAGCGCCGACCCCGCCGTTCACAACACACTGGTGGGGACGGACGGTTTTGAAAAAACGGTACAGGGCATCCGGAACGCCGTGGAGGCGGGGCTCATCGTGTCGGTGAACACGCCGCTGTGCAGCCTGAACACCGACTACGCCGCCACCCTGCGCTTCGCCGCCGGTCTGGGCGTGCGCTACGCCACCTGCTCCGGCCTGATCCCCTCCGGCAGCGCCGAGGGGGCGGAGAGCCGCGCCACCCGCCTGACGGAGCAGGGGCTGACGGACGTGCTGCGCGCCGCCGCCCCCGCAGTGGAGGAGCTGGGCATGGAGCTGGACTTCACCAGCCCCGGCTGGCTGCCGGAGGAGACGCTCCACGCCTTGGGCCTGCACCTGATCCCCAGCTGCGGGGCCTGCCTTTCCAACATGGCCGTCGCCCCGGACGGCAGCGTTATCCCCTGCCAGAGCTGGCTCAGCAGCGCCTCTCTGGGCAATATACTCACCGACGACTGGAGCGCCATCTGGAACAGCCAGCGCTGCGCCGCCATCCGGGCGGAGAGCGCGAAGATGGCGCATATCTGTCAGCTGCGCACCGGCAACAGGGAGGAGGGGGCCACATGCTGAAAAAACTGCATATCCTGCTGCTGACCCTGCTGACAGCGCTGTGCTGCACCGTCACCGCGTGGGCGGACTACGACTATATCAACGATTACAGCGTGAGCGTCCAGCCCAACACCGAGGACGGCAGCCTGAACATCACCGTCTCCCTGACGTGGACGGCGCTGGAGGAGCTGCCCTACGGACAGAAACTGAAGATCGGCGTGCCCAACGGCTCCATCCGGGAGGAGACGGCCCTGACGGACAACATCGAGCGCCTGTCCTTCGACAACAGCTACATGTACGTCTATCTGGATCGCGCCTATGAGCAGGGCGAGACGTTCACCTTCTCCTACTCATGGGTGCAGGAGTACATGTATGGGCTGGACGGCGACACCGTGACCTACGACTACACCCCCGGCTGGTTCGACGAGGCCAAGATGGGGGCCATGACCCTGACGTGGCACGACCCCGCCGGCCTTACCGGCGACTTCAGCGAGGGGACAGTTTCCGGCGCGGACAGTGTGACGGTGGCGGATGGACTGACCATCACCGCCTCCGACCAGTCCTACGGCTACAAGATGAACGTGAAGGTGCGCTACACCGATTGGCCCACCGTACTGTCCCCGGAGAACAGCATCGGCAGCCAACCCGACAACAGTGGATACGATGACTGGTACGACGAGGACGAGGACACAGGCATGGCCGCCCTGTTCCTGACGCTGATCATCACCATCTTCATCGTTTGGGTGGTGGTGCGGATCCTCCGGGAGCTGTGCGGCGGCTACGCCGGCGGCTTCGGCACCCGCTATGTGTTCGTCAACCACCTCTGGTACCCCGCCGGGCCTGACGGCAAGCCCCGTCCCGGCAGCGTGGGCACCAAGAAACGGCCCCGCCCGCCCCGCAGCAGTAGCAGCAGCGGCTTCGGCGGCGGCAGCCGCGGCGGTGGATTTGGCGGCGGCGGCTTCGGCGGCGGCGGGCACTGCGCCTGCGCCAGCAGCTGTGCCTGTGCCTGCGCCTGCGCCTGCGCCGGCGGCGGCCGCGCGGGCTGCTCGGCCAAAAATCTCTACGGCGCGGTGCGGCTGGACAAGGCGCTTGCCGAGAAACTGGATACCTGAAACAGGAGGGACGGCGCCCTGCCGTCTCTCTTTTTCACAAAAAAGGAGCCGCCCTGCAAGCAGAGCGGCCCAAGCGGGTGGGATATTGGAAAGCTTCCTCTATTATAGTAACGCAAGCCCGTCCCCGTGTAAATAGGAGGTTTTGCCGCATTTCCGCGACTTTTCGGACATCCTGTCGAATCTGCCCAAATTGCAAACACTTTGTGAAGTTTTCACAAATTCTCTCAAAACCGCTTTTCAAACCTACTGCGATTTGCTATAATACGGGCAAGGATAAAGGGAAATGGCTCCCCGACCCTGCTCTGTGTTTACCGCACTGACGAAAGGAGCAAGTACTATGAAGTTCACATTCGCCTGCAAGAAAATCTCCCTCAACGACTCCATCAAGGAATACGCGGAAAAGAAGATCAGCAAGCTGGACAAGTATTTTCCGGAGGAGGCAGACGCCTTTGTGACCTTTGCCGTGGAGAAGAAGAACCGCTGCGTGGTGGAGCTGACCATCCGCAGCACCAACGGCACGTTGTTCCGCGCCCAGACGGAGGATCCCGACGGCGATATGCGCGGCGCCATTGACGAGGCTGTCAGCCTCATCGACCGCCGCATCCGCAAGAACAAGACGCGGTTGGCCAAGAACCTGCGGGCCGACGCCCTTGTCTCCTCCGTTCCCGCAGAGTTCGACGTGGTGGAGGACAACGACTTCGACATCATCCGCACCAAGCGCTTTGCTGTCAAGCCCATGACCACGGACGAGGCCATCCTGCAGATGAACCTGCTGGATCACTCCTTCTATGTATTCCGCCGCATTGATGACAACGCCATCTGCGTGGTGTACCACCGCAACAACGGCGGCTACGGTCTGATTGAAACAGCGGAGTGACCGTTTGATACAATTCCAGAGGGGGCGGCGGTGCCGCCCCCTTTTTCCTTGCAGGAGGCGCCGTCATCCCCCATAATAGAGAAAACGAAGGGAGGCTTTTTCTTGAATCTGCTCCATCTCTGGTATCGTGCCTACCAGTGCGTTTTCGGTGCGGGCGCCCGGCTGCTGCCGTGGCGCTGGCCGGAGACGGTGGTCGGCCCCGGCAGCCTTGCCCGCGTCCCGTCCCTGCTGACGGAGTACGGCGTCCGCCGCCCGCTGGTGGCGGCCAGCCGCCGCCAGTGCGCCGATCCCGCCTTCCGGCAGATGCTGGCGCAGCTGGAGAGCTATGTCCTGTTCTCTGATATCCGGCCGAACCCGCCGGCGTCCGCCGTGGAGGCCGCCGCCGCGCTGTACCGCCGTGAGGGCTGCGACAGTCTGGTGGCCGTGGGCGGCGGCAGTCCCATGGACACCGCCAAGGCCGCGGCGGCGCTGGTGGCCCGCCCCAGTAAGACCCTGCCCCAGCTGGCCGGGCTTCTGAAGGTGCGCCGCCGCATCCCGCCCCTCATCGCCGTACCCACCACCGCCGGCACCGGCTCGGAGACCACCATCGCCGCCGTGGTCACAGGCTCTGACCACCACAAGTACGCCGTCAGCGACCTGTGCCTGATCCCCCGCTGCGCCGTGCTGGATCCGCTGCTCACCGTGTCCCTGCCGCCGCAGACCACCGCCGAAACGGGCATGGATGCCCTGACCCACGCGGTGGAGGCCTACCTCAGCCGCTTTTACCCCACCCGCGAGACGAACCGTCTGGCGGAGGAAGCCGTTGTCACCATCTTCCAAACGCTGGAGCGCGCCTGTGCCCACGGTGAGGACGTGGACGCCCGGCAGGCGCTGCTCACCGCCTCCTATCAGGCCGGCGCGGCCTTTACCCGTGCCAGCGTGGGCAACGTCCACGCCATCGCCCACACGCTGGGCGGCCTGTACGGCGTGGGCCACGGTCTTGCCAACGCGGTGCTGCTGCCCGTGATCCTCCGAGACTACGGCACGGCGGCGCACCGGCGGCTGTCCCGTCTGGCGGAGCTGGTGGGACTGTCCGGCGACACCGAGGCGGCCAGAGCCAACGCCTTTATCGACGCCATTCTGGCCATGAATGCCCGTTTGGGTATCCCCACCGGCTTCACCTGCATCCGGGAGGCGGATCTGCCCCGTATGGCGGCGTGGGCGGCGGCGGAGGCCAACCCCACCTACCCCGTGCCGGTGATCTACGACCGCGGCCGTTTTATCCGCGTCATCCGGCAGGTCATGCAGTAACATATAAATAGCAGGAAGCCGGACGCCCTTGGCGTCCGGCTTCCTGCTATGGTAGAGAGAAATGTGAAAGTGTGATGTCAGAACAAAGTACACAGCAGGTTCAGCTCCGCCACGAACCACACCGGAAGCAGCATGGCACACACGCGGACGACCGGGGTGATGTTCCCCGTCAGCAGGCACGCCATAGTATAGATGATAATGGCGGTGACGACCACCGCGGCGATAGCCAGCAGGGAAACAGCGGAAGATTTGGTTTTTGTCATAGGGAACAACTCCTTTCTTACTTGTGGGGTCATCATAGCACCAAAAGTTATGCTTGTAAAATTGATTATTTACGTGTATAATATAGACTAAATCTATAATTGGAGGACGCGCATGACCACCCTGGATATTGAAACTTTCTTCGCTGTGCTGGATCACGGCACCATGACGGCAGCGGCAGAAGCGCTGTTCATTACCCAGCCCACCCTGACGGCCCGAATACAGGCGCTGGAGGCGGAGGTGGGTGCGGCGCTGTTCCGGCGCGGCAAGGGGCAGCGCCACATCACCTTAACGGAGACCGGGCAGCGCTTTCTGCCGCTGGCCCGCCGGTGGCAGAACCTATTGACAGAGACGCAGACCTTTTCCTCCGCGGAGCGGCGGGAGTTTCTGCACATCATCGCCGTCTACACCGCCAATCAGTATATCCTGCCGCCGGTGTATCAGCGCTTTCTGGAGCGGGAGCTGCCGGTGTCCCTGTGGGTGGAGACGATGCGCACCTATGAGACGGCGGCGGCCGTGGCGCGGGGCGACGCAGACATGGCCATCGTAGACGGCGACCTGCACTACGACCTGCAGATCGAGGCCCGCCCCCTGTTCCGGGAGTCCTTCTTTCTGGTGGTGCCGATGGATCTGGCGCTGCCGGACACGGTACATCCCTCCATGCTCCGGGTGGAGGATGAGATACTTGTCTCCGGCCAGCCGGAGATCCTCCAGTGGCACGACTGCTGGTTCGGCATGGACGCCCGCCCGCTGCTGTATACCGATATTCCCCAGCTGGCGGAGACGCTGCCCTCCTGCGGGCGGCGCTGGGTCATCTGTCCCGCCGCAGCGGCGGGCCATTCCGTCCGCCAGTTTCCCACCATCCGTTCCCTGCGCCTGACCGACGCCCCCGCCGACCGCACGTTCTATCTGGTGACGCCCAAGGGCCGCCCCCTCTCCGATGCCTCGGAGCAGCTGCTGGCCGATCTCCGGGCCCACCTCCGCACGGTGGACGGCATCCACCTGTTCGAGTGACTGCCCATAAAAAACGTCCGCGCACACCGTGCGCGGACGTTTTTACCTTGTCCTTTGCGATCGCCTTACTCGAATAGTCCCACCTGCTCCGGCAGGTCGCCCCGGCCGATGGCCTGCAGCTGCTGGGCATTCTCGGCGGTGAGGGCATCGCTGATGGCCATTTTCCGGATGATGTTCTTCACAGTGCTGTCCAGCCCGGTGCCCTCTCGGTAGTCGGCGGGAAAGATGAAGTCCACCCGTCCCTTGCTCAGCAGATCCTCCACACCGGCGCGGTTGCCGGCCTGATACACGGCGATGGCCTGCCCGCCGTAGGCACGCATCATCTTCATGCACGGCACGTCGGAAAGGCCGTCCCCCACATAGATCATGTTGGTGAAGGGGATGCGCTTGCTGTCGTCGGGCATGGAGTCGTTCAGCGTCTTGTCGTCGGACACATCCAGCACGCCCTTGTTGATGCGGTAGACGAACTGGGTCTTGTTGGTGAAGTTGACATCCAGCTTGGGCCATGTGGCCAGTCCCTCGCGGTCGTAGAAGAACTCGCAGGCGTAGATCTCCTGGAACTCGTGGGCGATGCCGCTGCCCTCGATGATCTCCCGCAGACCGGAGGAGATGACATAGTGCTCGATGGTGACGCCCTGCGTCTCTCCGAAGTCATTGATGCGGCGGAACCACTCCCGCACGCCGGGGAACAGCTCCATGCTGTGGCCGCAGCGCACCAGAAACTCCCGGTCGAGCCGTTTGCTCTGGGCGCGGCACTCCTCGATCATGGTGTACATATAGGCCAGCAGGCCGTCCATCCGATTGTCCCGCCCGAAGGTGTTGGCCTTGGCCCAGAACTCCGCCGGGGTGTAACCCAGCGCCGGGATAAAGGCGTAGTCCTCCATGTCGGTGGTGCACAGCGTCTTGTCGAAATCGTACAGCAGCGCGATAATGGGTCTGTCCGTCATCGGCTCTCCTCCTTGCTTCTCTCCGTGCCGCACAGTATCTCCGGCAGCGGCGTTCTCCTTGCTTCTCTCCGTGCCGCACAGTATCTCCGGCAGCGGCGTTCTCCTGAAAAAAGGCGGCCGCAGGCCGCCTTTTTCGTTGTCCGTTGTTATTCCTTACCCTTGTAGTTCCGGCCGAACTTCAAATCGCCCAGATCGAAGGAAAATCCGCTGCCGGGCGCGGCGCTGCCGTTCACCGGCGGGAACTGTACGGTAGGCGCGTCGTCGATGGCCGGCGTCCCCGGCTTCGGCTCCTCCGTCACCGCCGCATCGAACTGGGTCAGGATGTCCTGCTCGATGTCCTCCACGGCCTTGTCTGGCTGGGGAGCGGGCTGCGCCGCCGGTTCTGCCGGCGCAGCCGGTACCAGCTCCAGCTCCGGCAGCGTCTGCAGAAACGCGGACTGCGCCTGACACAGCTCGTCGGAGCGGCGGATAAAGTCCGCCAGCTTCTCCTGTGCCATCACCAGCTTCTGCTGGGCGGCCTTCTTCTCGTCGTCCAGACGCCGTACCTCGGCCTCGGCCTCGGCTCTGGCCCCGGCCAGCAGCTGCTCCTTCTCGGTCTGCGCCTCCTGCACCAGCTTGGCGGCCATCTTCTGGGCCGTCAGCAGTGTCTGCCGCATGGCGTCCTCGGTGGAGCGGTACTCCTCCACCTTCTCCGCCAGCACCTTCAGCTTGGTCTTCAGCGTCACATTCTCCTTGAACAGCGCTGTGTAGTCCTCGGTCAGCGCATCCAGAAACTCGTCCACGGCGCCCATGCTGTAACCGCCGCCGCCGAACGATGCCTTGGGGAATACCTTTTCAGAAACTTCCTGTGGTGTAAACATGGATGATCCCTCCGATCCCTTTCTCTTGTCTTACAGGTACAGGCCGTTGTTCTCCAGCTCATCAATGAGGTCGCCCATGATATCCACGGAGTACGGCGTGATGATATAGGTGTTGGCCGCTACCTTCTTGATCTTGCCCTCACCGGCGTAGGCCACGCCGGACAGGAAGTCGATGAGCCGCCGGGCCACATCCTTGTTGGTGGATTCCAGATTCAGCACCACCGTCCGCTTCTCCTTCAGGTGGTCTGCGATCTCGGAGGCGTTCTCGAAGCGCTCGGGCTTCACCAGCACCACCTTCAGCTGGGTGGTGGCGTGGATGTTCACCACCTTGTTGTGGCGATCCTCGCTGCGCCGCTCCTCGCTGCGGCGATCCTCCCGGCGCTCCTCGAAGGGGGAGCGGGACTCCTTCACCGGCTCCTCGAAGTCCTCCTCGTAATCGTAATCCTCATCGTCATAGGGATGAATGATCTTTTTCAGCTCGTCCATGAAGCCCATCGAAAAATACCTCCCGCGTTATTTTGTATAGTCTCTGGCGCCGAAAATGGCGGTGCCCACGCGGACGATATTGCTGCCCGCACGGATGGCGTCGGCAAAATCGCCGCTCATGCCCATAGAAAGACAATCTAATTTATTATCGTACATTTTTTGATTTATGTCAACATACAGGGCGTGTACTTTTTGCAGATACGCCATATTTTCCTCCCGGGAGGCGTCCGCGGGCGGAATGGTCATCAGTCCCCGCAGCCGCACATGGCGCAAATCTCCGGCCCGCGCGGCGGCATCGGCGATGGCCTCCGGTGCGAAGCCGCTCTTGGCCTCCTCGCCGCCGATGTTCACCTCCAGCAGGATATCCTGCACGATGTCCAGCTTCTCCGCCTGCCGCTGGATCTCCTCCAGCAGCTCCACGGAGCCCACGGAGTGGATCAGCGCCGCCTTGCCCACCACCTGCCTGACCTTGTTGCGCTGCAGATGGCCGATAAAGTGCAGCGGCGCGCCGTCGTAGGCATGCTCCGGCAGCTTGGCCGTCATCTCCTGCACCCGGTTCTCGCCCAGCGCGTCGATACCGGCCCGGATGGCCTCCTGGCAGGCCGCCGCATCGTTCATCTTACTGGCGCCCACCAGCGTGATGTCCGCCCCGGTGCGCCCCGTCTCACGGGCCGCCTCGTCGATCTGGCGGCGGATGGCCGCAATGTTTTCCGCAATAGACATGAGAAGCTCCTCCTCGCTTGTATTTCTGCCCGGACGCCTGTCCGTTATTGAATGACCTTTCCGTCGTGCAGCGCCCCGGCGGAGGCGATGACCTCGTCCCCGGCCCGCAGCGTTCGCGTATCGGCCGCGCCGTCGGCGGGCCGCACCAGCGCGTAGCCCTGGCCCTGATACAGTACCGTCACCGGCCGGAACGCGGCGGTGACGCCGTCCAGACAGTACACGCCGGTGACGCCCTCCTCACTGACCCGCAGGGCGTTGGACGGCACCCGCAGCCCCTCGTAGGTGCGCAGGATCACATCCGCCGCCTGATGCCGCAGCAGCGTGGTCTGGGCCAGATATTTCCGGCAGGACAGCGTTACCGCCGCCTGCCCGTTCTCCGCGGCGGACACGTTCGCCACCTGCATCCGCAGGTTCTGGTCAAACCCCTTGGCGAACCGCAGCGTCACGGTGCCCAGCGCCTTCAGCTGGGCGGCCTGCTCCTCCGGCAGTGACACCACATAGTACCATGTGTCGCCGTAGATGAGCTTACCCATGCTGCTCTCCGTCCCGGCGGGCTGGAGCCGCGCCAGCTTTCCCGGCGTCACGTCCTCCAGAAACGCGGTGGTCAGTACCGTCTCATACCCGTCACACACGGCGGAGTACGTCCCCGCCGCCTTGGCGGTGACGGTGGCCGCCCCGGACAGAGAGGCCTTCAGGCTGCTGATCTGGCCCTCCACCGCCTTGATCTCCGTCTCGATCTCCTCCTGAGAGGCGTAGGGATGGTCGCGCTTGAGCACGGCGGCCTTCAGCTGGGCGATGTCGCTGTCCGCGGCGGTGTAGTCGCCGCCGGTCAGGGTCTGCCGCAGCGTCAGGATGTCGCCGGTGATGGACGTGTCCAGCTTCAGCGCCGCGTCCGGGTCGAGGTAGGAGGTCAGCGCGAACTGCAGCTGCTGCAGCTGCAGCTCCAGCGTCTCGATCTGGCTGACGGTCTGCAAGGCCCCGTCGTCGGCGTACACCGTGGCCAGTACCTGCCCCACGCCTACGCGGTCGCCCTCCCGCCGCTCCCGGCTGAGGGTGCCGCTCTGGGCGGGCAGCACCTCCTCGTCCCGCAGCAGCCAGCCGTTGAGGGCGATGGTGTCCTCCGCCTGCCCCTCCGTCACCAGCGTGGTGCTGACCGGGTCGGACAGATAGTTGTACAGCTGCACGGCGAAGTAGAACAGCACCGCCGCCAGCACGGCGATGGGCAGTATTTTCATAAGAGGCGATGTTTTTCTCATGGTGCTTTCCTTTTATCTCTGGTATGTGCCTGCCGGAGGTCAGACGGCGTCCTCCGTCCCGTCCTCCCGCAGCTCCACCGGCCGCAGCGGCGCGATGGTGGAAATAGCGTGCTTGTAGATGACCTGCTGCCTGCCCTCGGAGTCCAGAATGACCACGAAGCAGTCAAAGCCGGTGATGGTGCCCCGCAGCTGGAAGCCGTTGACCAGAAACATGGTCACGGGAATGTTCTGCTTCCGTGCGCGGGTGAGAAAGATCTCCTGCAGGTTGTTTGTCTTTTGCATATCGTCTGCTCCTTGCTATCTTTGTGCGGACGATCGCCTGTCCTCCGTCCGCCGCTCTCAGCATACGCCGGCGGCGGTAAGGAATTCTGTCGCATTTTGGAGAGCCCACGGAAAATCAGGCTCTTTTTCCCACAGGATCCAGTGGATGCGGGGATTTCGCCGCAGCCATGTCAGCTGCCGCTTGGCGTACTGCCGCGACCGGAGCTTGACCTCCTCCACGGCCTCCGCCTCGGTGGCCGTCCCATCGGCCACCGCCAGAAACTGCTTGAAGCCGATGGCCTGCAGGGCCGTGGCGTCACGGGGCAGGCCGCCGGTCAGCAGCTGCCGCACCTCGTCCAGAAGGCCCTGTTCCACCATAATGTCCACTCGCCGGTCAATGCGGTCACGCAGCTCCTGCCGGTCCCGGAAGCTTAGTCCGATGTACAGGGCGTCGTAGCGGTTAGGTATCTCCCGGCTTTTCCGGTCATGCTCGCTGATAGTCTCACCCGTCTCCCGGTAGACCTCCAGCGCCCGGAGAATGCGCTTTTCGTCCCGCAGGTGCAGCCGTGCCGCCGTCTCCGGGTCGATCGCCGCCAGCTCCTCCAGCAGCGCCGCAGCGCCCTCCCGGGCCAGCCGCTGCTGCAATGCCAGCCGTACCGCGCCGCCCTGCTGCCCGGCGGCAAACGTCTGGCCCCGCACCAGCGCGTCCAGATACAATCCGGTGCCGCCCACCAGCACGGGCAGCTTCCCCCGGCGCAGGATGTCCTGTATGCACCGGTCGGCCTCCTGCGTGAAGCGGGATACCGACCAGCTTTCCGCCGGGTCGGCCACGCCGATCATGTGGTGGGGCACCCCCGCCATCTCCTCCGGTGTGGGGGCGGCGGTGCCGATCTCCATGCCCCGGTAGATCTGCATGGAGTCCACGGACACCACCTCACCGTTGAAGCGCTTGGCCAGCGCCACGCCCATTTTTGTCTTGCCCGACGCGGTAGGGCCCACCACGCAGACTACCCGCTGTGCCATTTGCTTCACCTCCAGCGGTTCAAGGGAGCGTCACGCCCGCTTGAACATCTTCTCCACTTCGTATTTCCGCAGCTTCACCGCCACCGGCCTGCCGTGGGGGCAGTACCGGACAGCGCCGGACTGCACCTGCCGCACCAGCGCCGCCAGCTCGGCGTCGCCGGTGGTCATGCCCGCCTTGATGGCGGACTTGCAGGCCATGGTGTGCAGCAGCTCGTCCCGCGCACCGTCGGGGTCGGCCCGCTGCAAAAGCAGCTTCCGTGCCAGCTCCTCCAGCGTGGCGGCGGCATCCTCCGCCCGTATGTAGTCGGGGATCTCCCGCACCAGCACGGCGCCGTCCCCAAAGTCCTCGCACAAAAAGCCGTAGCCGGCCAGCACGTCCAGCTGCTCCAGCACCGCGCCGTACTCCTCGGCGGTCAGCGTCACGGCGGCGGGGGTCAGCAGCTGCTGGGCCATGGGTGGCACGGGGTCAGCCTTCAGCGCGTCGAAGCGGATGCGCTCGTGGGCGGCGTGCTTGTCGATGAGCCACACATTCTGCTCCCCGTCCTCGCAGATGATATAGGTTTTCAGCACCTCACCGGCGATGCGCCACGGCGTTTCGCCCAGCCCGGCCTCCTCCGGCATCTCCAGCGCCTGCTGGACATGTCCGGTGTCCTCCGGCGCGGCGCTTTCGCCGCCGCGCACGGTCTGCGCCGTATCCGCCGCGCTTTCTGTCACGGCGGCAGCGTCCTCCGCGCCGGTGGCCGTTTCAGCGGGAACGTCTGTCTCCGGCGGCGTGATGCGGTACACCGCGCCCTCCCGTCCGCTGGGGACGGTGAAAGCCTTCCCGGTCTCCGGCGCGGCGTCCCGTACCTGCCATACCTCGCCCTGCGGCGCACCTCCGGCGGGCTGCGCCGTTTCGCGGGGCGGCTGTACCGTCTGTCCGGCGGGAGCAAAACGGTTGGCGGTGGGATGGTCGGCTCCGGCGGAGCCGATGGGCCTGCCGCTGACAAAGGGCAGCTTCACGCCCTGCGGGGCGGGAGCCGTCTCCCGGAATTCCCGGGCCGTCATGGTCTGGTAGAAGGGCTTTTTCTCCGCCGCGGCGGGCTGGCCCTCCCGATCCAGCGCGTCCTTCACGGTGTAGTGTACCGCGTCGAACACGGTCTTATCGGACACAAATTTTACGATGGTTTTAGCGGGGTGCACGTTCACGTCCACCTCGTTGACCGGCAGCGTGATATGCAGGACGCAGCCGGGAAACTTGCCCTTCAGCAGCCGGTTGCGGTAGGCCTCCTCCACGGCGGCGGCCAGCAGCTGGCTCTTGACCAGCCGTCCGTTGACGAAGAACAGCTGGCGTCCCCGGGTGCCGTGTCCGGCCAGAGGCTTTGTGACGAAGCCCTCCACCCGCACCGCGCCGCCGCTGCCGCTGACGGGCATCAGACCGGCGGCGAAGTCACGGCCCAGCGCGGCGTAAATGGCGGACAGCAGCTGCCCATCGCCGGGGGTGTGGAGGATCTCCTGCCCGTCCCGCAGCAGCTTGAAGGATACGTCGGGATGGCTCAGCGCCAGCTGTGTCACCACGCCGGACGCGGCGGCGCCCTCGGCGGAGTCCTTCTTCATGAACTTCATCCGGGCGGGGGTGTTGTAGAACAGGTCGCGGACGCATACGGTGGTGCCGTCGGGGCATCCGGCCTCGGTGACGGTTTCCGGTACGCCGCCCTCCAGATGGAGCATGGCGCCGCAGTCCGCGCCGGTCTGGCGGGAGAAGATGTCCACCCGCGACACGGCGGCGATGGCGGCCAGCGCCTCGCCCCGGAAGCCCAGCGTACCGATGGCGGCCAGATCCTCCGGGCGGCGCAGCTTGCTGGTGGCGTGGCGCAGGAAGGCGGTGGGCAGCTGCTCCGGCGCGATGCCGCAGCCGTTGTCCGTGATGCGGATATAGGTCAGGCCGCCCCGCTCCAGCTCCGCCGAGATGGCGGACGCGCCGGCGTCCAGCGCGTTTTCCAGAAGCTCCTTGCACACGGAGGCGGGACGCTCCACCACCTCGCCGGCGGCGATCAGATCGGCCAGATGGGGCGGGAGCTGTTGTATCTGGGGCATGGGTGGGCCTCCTTTCAGGGGACGGCGCCGTCTCGCGGCGGCGTAAAATAATTTCAAAATACCTTCAAAAAATTGCAGGCCGGCTTCAGGATATTTGCAGGGTAATTGCAGGATATCCGCGCCCGGATCAGCCGAGCCGCTTCTTCAGCTCGTACAGCAGGTTCAGCGCCTCCAGCGGACTGAGGGAGTCCACCTGCGTCCGGCGGATGATGTCTGCCGTCTCGCTCTCGGCCATGGCCGACAGCGACAGCTGATCGTCCGGCGCGGCGGCGGGCGCGGGACGGCCGGACTGGCTCTCCAGCTCCTCCAGAATGGCCCGGGCGCGCTTGAGCACGCTGTCGGGCAGCCCCGCCAGCTTGGCTACCTCAATGCCGTAGCTGCGGTCGGCCCCGCCGGGGACGATCTTGCGCAGGAAGATGATGTCCTCGCCCCGGGCGCGGACGGCGATATTATAGTTGCGGACGTTGGGCAGCGTCTGCTCCAGCGCCGTCAGCTCGTGGTAGTGGGTGGCGAACAGCGTCTTGGCCTTCAGCCTTTCGGCACAGTGCTCCAGCACCGCCCGGGCGATGGACATCCCATCAAAGGTGGAGGTGCCCCGGCCGATCTCGTCCAGAATGAGCAGGCTGTTCTTGGTGGCGGTGCGGAGGATGTCGGACACCTCCGTCATCTCCACCATAAAGGTGGACTGTCCGGCGGACAGGTCGTCGCTGGCGCCGATGCGGGTGAAGATGCGATCCACCACGCCGATGCGGGCGCTGTGGGCGGGAACGAAGCTGCCCACCTGCGCCATCAGGACGATCAGCGCCACCTGCCGCATGTAGGTGGACTTACCGGCCATATTGGGGCCGGTGATGATGCTGACCCGCTCCTCCTTGGCACCCATCAAGGTGTCGTTGGGGACGAACAGGGCGTCAGGGCGCATCTTCTCCACCACCGGGTGACGGCCGGCCTGTATCTCGATGACGCCGGACTCGTCCACGCTGGGGCGGCAGTAGTTGTTCTTCACCGCCACGGCGGCAAAGGAGCAAAGCGTATCCAGCTGGGCAACAAGGGACGCGGCCAGCTGCACACGGGTGACGGCCTCCGCCAGCCTGGTGCGCAGGGCGGCGAACAGCTCGTACTCCAGCGCGGCGTCCCGGTCCTTGGCGGTGAGCACGTCGTGCTCCAGATCCTTCAGCTCCTGGGTGATGTAGCGCTCGCCGTTGACCAGCGTCTGCTTGCGGATATAGTGGGCGGGCACCTGATCCTTGAAGGAATTGGATACCTCGATATAATAGCCGAATACCTTGTTGTAGCCGATCTTCAGGGTGCGGATGCCTGTCTTTTCCTTTTCCTCCGCCTCCATCTGCGCCAGAAAGCTCTTGCCGCCGTGGAGGATGCCGCGCAGGCGATCCACCTCCGGGTCGAAGCCGTCCCGGATCATCTCGCCCTCCCGGACGGAGAACGGCGGCTCGTCCACCAGCGTCTGCCCGATGAGGGCCGCCAGATCGTTGAGATCCTCCAGCTGCTGATCCAGCTGGTGCAGCGCTCCGGTGGGAAATGATGCCAGCTGGGCCTTCACGGCGGGCAGCCGCTCCATGGAGGCGCGGAGGGACACCAGATCCCGCCCGCCGGCGGAGCCGTAGACCACCCGGCCGATAAGCCGCTCCATATCCGCGATGCCGCTGAGGGCCAGTATCAGCTCCTCCCGGGCCACGGTGTGCTCCGCCAGCGCCGCCACGGCGCTGAGCCGCCGGTCGATGGCGGCCACGTCCACCAGCGGCTGCTGCAGCCACGCCCGGAGATTCCGGGCGCCCATGGCGGTCTTGGTCTTGTCCAGCACCCACAGCAGACTGCCGCGCTTCTCCTTACCCCGCAGCGTCTCCGTCAGCTCCAGATTGCGGCGGGCGGCCAGATCCAGCTCCATGTACTGGCCGGTGCGGTACCACGTCAGCTGGTCGAGGTGGCCCAGATCGGTCTTCTGCGTCTCGTAGAGATAGCCCAGCAGGCCGCCCAGCGCCAGCAGCGGCGTCATGTTGTCCCGGGGCAGGCGCTCCAGCGCGTCCTGCCCGAACTGGGCGCGCACCTTCTTCTCCGCCTCCTCCGGGGCAAACCGGGCGGCGGGCAGCTTTTCCAGGTGGCAGGAAAACCGCTCCCGCAGCGCCTGGTGCAGCGTCTCGTCAAAGAACGCCGTCTCGTTCATCACCGCCTCGGCGGGGGAGAAGCGTCCCAGCTCGTTGAGCAGGGCCCGCACCCGGTCGGGGCCGGTAAACACCGTGGCCTGCGCCTTGCCGGTGGACACGTCGCAGGCGCACAGGCCCGCGCCGGTATCGTCCAGATATACGCCGCACAGGTAGTTGCTGCGCTCGGCGCTGAGGCAGGACTCGTCAATGACGGTGCCGGGGGTGACGACGCGGATGATGTCCCGCTTCACCAGCCCCTTGGCGGCGGCGGGATCCTCCGTCTGCTCGCAGATGGCCACCTTGTAGCCCTTGGCGATGAGACGGGCGATATAGGCGTCGGAGGCGTGATAGGGGATGCCGCACATGGGGATCTTGTCGTCGAAGGACTTGGTCTTATCCTTGTCCCGTGTGGTCAGAGCCAGATCCAGCTCACGGGACGCCGTGCGGGCGTCGGGGCCGAACATCTCGTAGAAGTCGCCCAGACGGAAAAACAGAATGGAGTCGGGGTTCTGCTCCTTGATCTCCATATACTGGCGCATCATGGGGGTCAGCTCTGCCATGGGGAAGCCTCCTTTGGGGGAAAATTTATACCAGCTCGCCGAACAGCGCCCATGTGTTGCTGTCGGTGATCCTCACGTCGCGGTAGGCGCCTACGGCATCGGGGCTGCCCACCAGATGCACCAGCCGTCCGCCGGCGGTGCGGGCCGTCAGCGGCCAGCGGCTATCGTCGCTCTCGCCGTCGATGAGGCAGCGGAGGGTGTCACCTACATACCTGGCGTGTATTTCCTCGGAGATCCTGTTCTGGGCGTCGCAGAGGCGGTCGAACCACTTCTGCTTCTCGCTGCGGGGCACGGGGTCGTCCATTTTCGCGGCGGGGGTGCCGGGGCGAGGGGAGAAGATGAACGTGAACAGGGCGTCGAAGCGCACCTGCTCCACCAGCGCCACCGTCTCCATGGCCTCGGCCTCCGTCTCACCGGGAAAGCCGATGATCACATCGCTGGTCAGCACCAGATCGGGCATGACCTTCCGGGCGTAGGTGATGAGATCCAGATATTTGGCCCGGTCGTAGGGCCGGTTCATGGCCCGCAGCACCCGGTCGCAGCCGGACTGCACCGGCAGGTGCAGCTGTCTGGCCACATGCTTGCAGCGGGCCATGGTATCGAACAGCTTATAGCTGGCGTCCTTGGGCTGGGAGGACATGAAGCGGAGGAGATAGTCGCCCTCAAGCTTGTCCAGCTCGCTTAAAAGGTCGGCAAAGTCCCACGGCGTATCCAGATCCTTGCCGTAGGAGTTGACGTTCTGCCCCAGCAGCGTGATCTCCTTATACCCCTCGGCGGCCAGCTGGCGCACCTCCTCGATGATGCGCGCCGGCTCGCGGCTGCGCTCCCGCCCCCGCACATAGGGGACGATGCAGTAGGAGCAGAAGTTGTTGCAGCCGTACATGATGGACACCCATGCGCGGGTGCGGCCCTCCCGCACCACCGGCATACCCTCGGCAATGGCGCCGTGCTCCTCCTCCACGGAGAACACGCGGCCCCGGTGGGTGTAGACCTGATAGAGAAGCTCCGGGAACTTCCACAGCGCCTGGGGGCCGAACACCAGATCCACATGGCGGTAGGACTGGCGCACCTTCTCCGCCACCTCCGGGCGCTGGGCCATGCAGCCGCACAGGCAGATGAGCTGCTCCGGGTTGGCCTTTTTCGTATGGGTCAGCGCGCCCAGCGTGCCGTAGACCCGCTTTTCCGCGTGGTCGCGGATGGCGCAGGTGTTCAGCACCACGATATCCGCGTCCTCCGGCGCGGTGACGAAGGTGCAGCCCATGGCCTCCAGCATGCCCATGATGTGCTGGCTGTCGGCCACGTTCTGCTGGCAGCCGAAGGTGTCCACCAGTGCGCGGACGCTCTTTCCGCGCTGGGCGTGCAGCTCTCGTATTTTCCGTTCAAAATCCCGCTGGCGGAGCGTCTGCTCCTCCGGGATCAATACCTGTTTTCTGTCCAAGTCGGGCCTCCCTGCCCCGGTGTCGATACGGGGCGATATTTGAATACTGTATTATAGCATAGAGCGGAACGCAATACAAGAAAGCCGCGGAATAAAAGTTGCAAACGGCGGGCAAATAGGATATGATGGGAGGGAATCCAAAACAGGGAGGATGCCCTATGTGGTATATCGTGGCGCTGGCGGCCTGCGTGGCGGGCGACCAGCTTTTAAAGTGGTGGGTGGTGTCCCATCTGGAGGTGGGGCAGTCCGCGCCGCTGCTGCCCGGCGTGGTGCAGCTGACCCGACTGCACAACACCGGCGCGGCGTGGAGCAGCTTCTCCGGCAAGACCGGGCTGCTGGCCGTCGTGACCATCGCGCTGATGCTGGCGGTGGCGTGGCTGCTGGTGAAGAGGATCGTGCGTCATCCGCTGGGGGTGACGGCGGGGGTGCTGATCCTGGGCGGCGGCATCGGCAACGTCATCGACCGGGTGTGCCGGGGCTATGTGGTGGACATGTTTGACCTGCAGTTCATCAGCTACCCCATTTTCAATCTGGCGGACTGCTTTGTGGTGGCGGGCGTCATTCTGGGCGCTGTGTACTACCTGTGGTTTTACGAGAAATACGACAAGAAGAAGGAGCCGAGGGATGACGCTGCGTCTGATTGCTGAGGCGGCGGACGCCGGGGCACGGCTGGACGCCTTTGTGGCCTCCCGCGCCGGGGGGCTGACCCGCTCGCAGGCGGCGCGGTACATCGACGAGGGGCGGGTATCCGTGGACGGCAAGCCCGCCGCCAAGAGCTGCCGCCTTACCGGCGGCGAGACGGTGACGGTGGACGTGCCGGAGGTGCGGGAGACGGCGGTGGCGCCGCAGGACATCCCGCTGGACGTGGTGTACGAGGACGGGGATGTGATCGTGGTGAACAAGCCGGCGGGGCTGGTGGTGCATCCCGCGCCGGGGCATCCGGACGGTACGCTGGTCAATGCGCTGCTGCACCACTGCGGCGCGTCGCTGTCCGGCATCGGCGGGGAGAAGCGGCCCGGCATCGTACACCGCATCGACCGGGACACCAGCGGGCTGATCATCGCCGCCAAGAACGACGCCGCCCATCTGGGGCTCAGCGCTCAGCTCAGCGGCCACACGCTGGCCCGGACGTATGAGTGTCTGGTGGTGGGCAACCTGAAGGAGGACAGCGGCACGGTGGACGCACCCATCGGACGGCACCCGTCCGACCGGAAGAGGATGGCGGTAGTGGCCGGCGGGCGGCCCGCCGTGACCCACTGGGAGGTCATCGCCCGGTATCCGGGGGTCACGCATGTGCGGTGCCGGCTGGAGACGGGGCGCACCCACCAGATCCGGGTACACATGGCCTATATCGGCCACCCCATTCTGGGGGACACGGTGTACGGCGCGAGGAAGCCGGTGCCGGGGCTGACGGGGCAGTGCCTCCACGCGGTGGGGCTGCGGTTCATCCACCCCCGCACCGGACAGCCGGTGGAGCTGCACTGTCCGCTGCCGGAGGAGTTCCGGCAGCAGCTGCGGAAGCTGGAAAATAAAGGCTAAAGACAGAGGACACGCCAAAGCGTGTCCTCTGTCTTTTGTTTATGCTCATTCGATGACGGGAAGCTTTTTCACCACGGCGGCGCAGCGGGGGCACAGGTCGGGGTGCTGGGCATCGCTGCCCACGGTGGGCAGCACCTTCCAGCAGCGCAGGCACTTGGCGCCGCTGGCGGGACGGACGGCCACGGCCTGTGCCGCGCCCACGTCCACGCGCACCTGCGAGACGATGAGGGTATCCGCCAGCGCATCGGCGTCCATCTCCGTCAGGAAGGCGTCCTCGGCGGTGACGGTGAGATCCACCTCGGCCTCCAGACTCTTGCCGATGGTCTTGTCGGCGCGGGCCTGCTCCAGCGCGCCGTTGACGGCGGTACGCAGGGCGGCGATGCGGGCCCATCTGCCCATCTCCTCCTGGCTGAGGGCGTAGGCGGCATAGGGCTGCACCATCTCGTTGAACAGGACGTTGCGTGCGTCGTCGCCGGCGCGGTGCGGCATGGCCAGCCAGACCTCGTCGCAGGTGAAGGCCAGAATGGGAGCGAACATGCGGGTCATGGCGTCCAGGATCATCCACACGGCCGTCTGGGCGCTGCGGCGCTCCAGACCGTTCTCCTCGCCGCAGTACAGGCGATCCTTGATGATATCGAAGTAGAAGGAGCTGAGATCCACCACGCAGAAGTCGTTGATCATGTGGGACACCACATGGAACTCGTAGTTGTCGTAGGCGGCGAACACCTTCTCGATGAGACTGTTCAGGCGGGTGACGGCCCACTTGTCCAGCGGCAGCAGCTCGTCGGGCTGCACCAGCCGGTCGGCGTCGAAGCCCACCAGATTGTCCAGACAGAACTTGCAGGTGTTGCGGAACTTCAGGTAGTTCTGGCTCAGCTGCTTGAAGATCTCGTCGGAGCAGCGCACGTCCACATGGTAGTCGGCGGAGCCGGCCCACAGACGCAGCAGGTCGGCGCCGTACTTCTCGAAGATCTCGGCGGGATCCATACCGTTGCCCAGAGACTTGTGCATGGCCTTGCCCTCGCCGTCCACCGTCCAGCCGTGGGTGACGCACTCTCTGAACGGGGCGCCGCGGCCCAGCGCGCCCACGGACACCAGCAGGGAGGACTGGAACCAGCCGCGGTACTGGTCAAGACCCTCGATATACATGGTGGCGGGCCAGAAGTGCTGGTCGCGCTCCATGGCGGCGAAGTGGGTGGAGCCGGAGTCGAACCAGCCGTCCAGCGTGTCCGTCTCCTTCTCAAAGCCGGCGGCCTTGCCGCAGTGGGGGCAGGTGAAGCCCTTGGGCAGGATATCGGCGGCGTCCATATCGAACCATGCGTTGGAGCCCTTCTCCTCAAACAGGCCGGCCACGGCCTCGATGCTCTCCTCGGTGCAGACGGGCTTGCCGCAGTCCTTGCAGTAGAACACGGGGATGGGCAGGCCCCAGCGGCGCTGGCGGCTGATGCACCAGTCGGTGCGCTCCAGGATCATGGAGCGCATGCGATCCTTGCCCCAGGAGGGCACCCAGCGCACGTCCTCGCAGGCGGCGATGGCCTCATCCTTGAAGGAGTCCACGGAGCAGAACCACTGGGGGGTGGCGCGGAAGATGATGGGCTGCTTGCAGCGCCAGCAGTGGGGGTAGCTGTGGATGATGTCCTCGCTGGCGAACAGGGAGCCGTTGTCCTTCATGTCCTGCAGGATCACGGGGTTGGACGCATCGGTGGTCATGCCCTCGTACTTGCCGGCGTAGGCGGTGTGTTTGCCCTGATCGTCCACGGGCACCACCATGTCCATGCCGTAGCGCTTGCAGGTGACATAGTCATCGGCGCCGAAGCCGGGGGCGGTGTGGACGCAGCCGGTACCGGAGTCCATGGTGACGTAATCCGCCAGCACCAGACGGGAGGTCTTGGGCAGGAAGGGGTGGTCAGCCAGCATGTTTTCAAAGAAGCTGCCGGGGTGCGTCTCCACCAGCTCATAGCTGTCGAAGCCGCCGATCTTCATGACCTTCTGGGCCAGCGCCTCGGCCACGACATACATCTCGCCGTTGGGGGCCTTTACCACGGCGTAGCTCTCGTCGGGGTGCAGGGCGATGGCCAGGTTGCCGGGCAGCGTCCAGACGGTGGTGGTCCAGATCAGGAAGTACAGCTTGCTGTGATCCAGATGGGGCAGCTTGCCCAGATCATCGTGCATGGGGAACTTGACGTAGACGGTGGTGCAGGGATCGTCCTTGTACTCGATCTCCGCTTCGGCCAGCGCCGTCTCGTCGTGGGGGCACCAGTACACGGGCTTGAGACCCTTGTAGATGTGGCCGTTGCGGTACATGCTGCCGAAAACGCGAACCTCCTGGGCTTCAAAGCCGGGGTCCATGGTCTTGTAGGGGTGCTCCCAGTCGCCCACCACGCCCATACGCTTGAAGCCCTCGCGCTGGACGTCGATATAGTGGTCGGCAAACTCGTGGCAGGCGGTGCGGAAGTCCGCCACGCTCATGGCCTTGTGGTTCAGCTTGTTCTGCTTGATGATGGCGGACTCGATGGGCATGCCGTGGTTGTCCCAGCCGGGGATATAGGGGGTGTAGTAGCCCCGCATGGCGTACATACGGGTGATGAAGTCCTTCAGGGACTTGTTAAGGGCGTGGCCCATGTGCAGCGCGCCGTTGGAGAACGGAGGGCCGTCGTGGAGGTTGAACAGGGGCTTGCCCTCGTTCTTCTTCAGCAGCTCGTTGTAGAGGTCGAGCTCCTCCCAGTGCTTGAGCATGTCCGGTTCGCGCTTGGGCAGGCCCGCCCGCATGGGAAAGCCGCTCTTGGGCATATTCAGTGTCTTCTTGTACTCCATGTTGCTTCTCCTTTATCTGAATTTTTTGATGATAAAATAAAAGCGCCTTTGCCTCCTAAGAGACAAAGGCGCGTGAAAGCATCCTCTGCGGTACCACTCTCGTTGCCGCGTGTGCGGCCGCTCAGCCCCACCAGCTGTGGGCACGGGGAGATAACGGCCCGCCGCCGTCCGCGCTTACCGGCCCGCAGGGGCCATCAGGCGGATGCTCGGGAGTGATACCCCAGACCGGCTGCCCGTCCGCCTCGCACCAAACGGCGGCTCTCTTTGCGCGGCAGGGAGGCGGGGCGCGTCTCCTTCATCGCAGTTATTCGGTGTTTCCTTGAGATAACGCTACTATACTCACAAAAACTGCCCTTGTCAATGGCAATTTTGCCGAAAAATCCGATTTTTTACAGGATACCGGCCAGCGTCAGCAGTCCCACCACGCCCATGAACGTGTAGATGACGCCGCAGAGGGTCAGGATCACGGTGACGGCCTTGTACAGGCCGCTGTCCTTTTTCGTGTGCTTGAAGCGGCGGATGTAGAACAGGGACAGGCAGGTGATACCCAGCAGCAGGGACGACAGGCTGTTGAGCAGGATGCTGTCCTTGTACACCGTCAGGCGCAGGATCAGCACCACGATGACGGCGGCGAACAGCACGCCCAGCCAGACCTTCAGCCATGTGGGCAGCTTGACGCGCTCCTGCTGGTTGGCCTTGTCCATGATCCTCTGCGCCATGTAGCTGCCGGCGGTATAGCCGCCGTAGTTGCTGTTTTTCTTCTTGTGGTGGATGTTCTTGTTGGGGTTGCCCTTCGCCTTGCGGATGTTGTCCTCCTGATTGGCGTACTGGTTCACGTTCATGCGGTAGTTGTTCTTGGCCATGGGTCATTCTCCTTCTGTCATTTGATCGGTGAGATAGCGGCGCAGCAGGTCAAAGGCGTGGTGGGCGGACAGGACGCGGATGCGCTCCCGGCTGCCGCCCAGCGTCAGGCGGCGGACAAAGACGCCCTCCGGCGCGGACAGCGCCGTGAACACGGTTCCCACGGGGGTGCCCCGGTCATCGCCGCCGGGGCCGGCCAGTCCCGTGACGGACAGAGACAGGTCGGAGCCGGTGAGGACGCGGACGCCCACGGCCATGGCGCGGGCCACCGGGGCGGACACGGCGCCGTAAGCCTCCAGCAGGGAGGCGGGGACGCCCAGCACGTGGTTTTTTACCTCGTTGGTGTAGCTGACCACGCCGCCCAGAAAGATCTGCGACGCGCCGGGAACATCCGTCAGGCGCTTGGCGATCAGACCGCCGGTGCAGCTCTCGGCGGCGGAGAGGGTCAGGTGTCTGTCCCGGCAGAGACGGAACACCGCCTCCTCCAGTCCGGAAATGTCCTCGCCGTAGAGATAGCCGCCCAGACGCTGCCGCACCTCCGCCAGCAGCGGGGCCATCCGGGCCTCGCAGGCGGCTTCATCGGCGGCACGGGCCGACAGGTGCAGCGACACCTCGCCGGTACCGGCGTAGGGCGCCAGCGTCAGGTCGTCCTCCCGCCGCAGCAGGTCGGGCAGAAGCTCCTGCACCTGCGGCTCCGTCAGGCCGAAGATCCGCAGGTCGTGGGAACGGATGACCTGTCCGTGGAGCCGCGCCAGATAGGGCAGCAGGCAGTGCTCCGCCAGATAGCGGCACTCCGAGGGGACGCCGGGCAGCAGCACGGCGGTGACGCCGCCGGCGGAAAAGGCGCAGCCGGGGGCGGTGCCCACCGGGTTATGGAACACGGTGCAGCCCTCCGGCAGATAGGCCTGCTGGAGATTGCAGGCGGGCATCTCCCGATGGAACACGGTGTCGAAATAGCGGCGTATCTCGTCCGCCACCTCCGGGTGGAACACCAGCGGCGTGTCCAGCGCGGCGCACACCGCCGTTTTCGTCATGTCGTCGTAGGTGGGGCCAAGCCCGCCGGTGAACACCAGCAGCTCCGCACGGCGCTTCGCGGCGGTGACGGCGGCCTCCAGACGGCCCTCATCGTCGCCCACGGCGGTGTGGTACAGCACGTCCACGCCGGAGGCGGTCAGCAGCTCCGACAGGAGCCGGGCGTTGGTATTGGTGACGCCGCCGGTCAGCAGCTCGCTGCCGACGGCGATGATCTCCGCGGTACGGGGCATGGAAAACGCCTCCTTAGAATGTGGGCTTGACGCGGATCAGCTCCCGGTTGGCCATGGCCCGCCGGCACAGGCCCTCCACGTCCAGCGCGGCCTCGTACTCCCGCGTCTCCTCCACGCTGGGCTTCGTCTTGGGGTGGCGGGGGGTGAACACGGTGCAGCAGTCCTCATAGGGCAGGATGGATGTGTCGAACGTGCCGATCCTCCGGGCGATCTTCACGATCTCCTCCTTGTCAAGGCCAATGAGGGGCCGCAGCACCGGCATGGTGGCGACATCCTCACTGACGGCCAGCGCCTGCATGGTCTGGCTGGCCACCTGCCCCAGATTTTCGCCGGTGACGAGGGCGCGGCAGCGCAGCTCCCGCGCCAGCATATCGGCAAGGCGCATCATAAAGCGGCGCATGATGAGGGTGAAGTGATCCTCCGGACATTTGCGGCGGATCTCCTCCTGAATCTCGGTAAAGGGGATGATGAACACCGCCAGACGGCCGCACCACGGCGTCAGCTCCTGCGCCAGCTTCAGCACCTTCTCCCGCGCCAGCTCACTGGTGTAGGGAGGGGAGGCGAAGTGGATCATCTCCAGCTGGACGCCGCGCTTGGCGATCATATAGCTGGAGACGGGACTGTCGATGCCGCCGGACAGCAGACTCACCGCGTGGCCGCCCATCCCCAGAGGCAGACCGCCGGCGGCGGCCTCCGCCGGGCCGTGGACATAGGCCGCGTCCTCGCGCACCTCCACATACACCGTCAGCTCCGGGTGGTGGACGTCCACCGTCAGGTGGGGGAAGGCGTCGTGCAGCGCACCGCCCACCCACTGGCTCAGCTGGATGCTGCCCATGGGGAAGGTCTTGTCGGCGCGCTTGCTCTCCACCTTGAAGCTCCTGGCGGCGGTGAGGGCGCCGGCCAGATAGGTCTTGGCGGTGTCGAGGATGGCCTCCCTGGACTTCTCACAGGGCAGGGCGCGGGTGATGGCGATGATGCCGAACACCTGCTTGCAGGCGGCGTAGGCCCCGGCGATGTCGCAGGCGTCCTCCGCCGGCTCCACATAGATGGTGGACTGGCGGGAGTAGATCTTGAATTTGCCGAACGGCTGGGTGCGCCGGCGGATGTTGCTCATCAGCTTCATCTCAAAGCTGCGGCGGTTCAGGCCCTTCAGGACCACCTCGCCCAGCTTGCACAGGATGATCTCGTGCATGGTATGGTTTCTCCTTATATCCGGTTTTATGCGGGGACGCGGCGGGGCGCATTGGCCCCGCCCTACGGGATGTGCGGTTTGTGCGGGGACGCGGCGGCGGTCACTTCAGGATGCTGCTGCTGCGGTACTGGATGGCCTCCGCCAGATGGGGGGCTTCGATGGCCTCGGCACCCTCCAGATCGGCGATGGTGCGGGCCATGCGCAGGATCCGGTCGTGGCTGCGGCCGGTAAGGCCCAGACGGTCAAAGGCGCCCTGCATCAGCTTTTCACCGGCGTCGTCCAGCCGGCAGTACCGCCCGATCATGGCGGGGGTCATATAGGCATTGCAGGACACCTCCGTGCCGGCAAAGCGCTGCTTCTGCACCTCCCGGGCGGCGTTGACCCGCTGCCGGATAACGGCGGAGGACTCCGGCTGCTCCCGGCGGCGCATGGCCTCGTACTCCACGGAGGGCACCTCGATATACATGTCGATGCGGTCCAGCAGCGGGCCGGAGATGCGGCGCATGTACTGCTCCACCTGATTTTCCGAGCAGGTGCAGCGGCCGGAGGGGTGGCCGTACCACCCGCACTTGCAGGGGTTCATGGCGCACACCAGCATGAAGCGGCTGGGCAGCGTCAGCGTCCCGGCGGCGCGGGTGATGGTGACGAAGCCGTCCTCCAGCGGCTGGCGCAGCGTCTCCAGCGCCGACTTGTCGAACTCCGGCAGCTCGTCCAGAAACAGCACGCCGTTGTGGGCCAGCGATATCTCGCCGGGGCGGGGCGTCCCGCCGCCGCCGGCCAGCGACACGGTGGAGGCCGTGTGGTGGGGGCTGCGGAAGGGCCGCACATCCACCAGCGGGTGGGCGGCGTCGGTCATCCCGGCCACGGAGTAGATTTCCGTGGTCTGGAGGGATTCGGCGCGGGTCATATCGGGGAGAATGGAGGGGATGCGCCGTGCCAGCATGGACTTGCCCGCGCCGGGGGAGCCGATGAGCAGCACGTTGTGGCCGCCGGCGGCGGCGATCTCCAGCCCGCGCTTTACGTT
>ENA-OZLS01000044-OZLS01000044.1-human-gut-metagenome-genome-assembly--contig:-NODE-44-length-54714-cov-8.871037_pt1 | contig 54714 bp, 33 predicted proteins | sample MGYA00243864_ERZ653793 | MGnify/ENA primary metagenome ERZ653793 (study PRJEB26926, sample SAMN06164605) | human gut metagenome | biome: ENVO:00009003; feature: ENVO:2100002; material: ENVO:00002003...
GTACGGCGGCGGTGTGTATATCGAAAGGGACGGCCGGTTTGCGCTGGAGGGCGGCAGCATCGTGGGCTGCCGGGCCAGCGCATGCGGCGGCGGTGCGTATATCGAAAGGGACGGCAAATTCGCGCTGAAGAGCGGCGGCATCATGGGCTGCCGGGCGGGCGAATACGGCGGCGGTGTGTATAGTGACAGGGTCGCCACCATGACCATGACCGGCGGCGAGATCGCCGGGTGTACGGCCGGTCAGACGTCCTCCGCCGGACTCTATATAGGCGGAGGCAGGCTGAGCGCCAACGGCGGTACGGTGAAGGACGAGGTGTTCTGCGTGGGCACGATCGACAGCGCGACCGGGAAGACAGGGTGCACGGAGTTTCAGGCGCAGGTGACGAATCAGCAAATCGCCGCTGGAGGGGGATGGCTTAACGGCTTGATCAGACACGGTAATTTCAGAGGAACGGTGTTAAACCAGAACGGCGGTGGGATCGACGGCGGCACGTTTCTGGGCGATGTGGAGAACATCGACGCCAGCCTTGGAGCGGGGATCACTGGCAGCGGCGGCACGTTCTACGGAAAGGTGACCAACGGCAGCAAGGACGGCCCGGCGAAGTCTGCGCGTATCAGCGGCGGTATGTTCCGGGGCGAGGTGACCAACGAAACGTCGGGCATGATCAGCGGCGGTACTTTCTATGAGGGGATCGTCGACGAGGGCGGCGAGGTCCGCGGACATACGGTGACCTATAAGATCGGGGAGACGGTGTACGCCCAGCAGGTGGTGCGCATCGGCGAAAACGCCGCCGATCCCGCGGAGAACAGGGACGGCTACCTCTTTGACGGCTGGTACAACGGCACGGAAAAGTACGACTTCAGCACACCGGTGACGGAGGCGCTGACCCTGACGGGGCAGTGGCGCGTCAACCTTGTGCCGGCGGACACGGAGAAGGCGCTGCGGGATGCGCTGGCCAACGGTGCGGTGGGCATCCGGCTGGCGGCGGACATCAACATCGACAAAACAGTGGTCATTACGGACGAGCTTACCCTTGATCTGAACGGCTATGTGCTGCAGATGACCGGCAGCGGCAGCGTGTTCGAGCTCAGCGGCGGCGGGAAGCTGACGGTGGTGGACAGCCGTCCCGCAGCGGCGCACCGCTTTACGCCCAATGCGGCGCAGCTGTGGGTGCTGGATGAGACGGGCGGCACAGAGACTGTCAACGGCGGCATCATTACCGGCGGCAGCGCCAACCGCGGCGGCGGTGTGAACGTGGAGAACGGCACGCTCGTTATGGAGGGCGGCAGCATCGTGGGCTGTCAGGCCGTCTATACCTACGCGGGCGGCAGCGGCAGCGGCGGCGGTGTGCGTGTCAGTGTTGACGGCAGCTTCGAGATGTATCAGGATGCCGGCATCTACGGCTGCGTTGCAAGCGGCTATGGAGAAGGCGACGGCAGCGGCGGCGGTGTGGAGATCGACGGCGGCGGCAGCGGGGAGAGCGGTACGTTCGTCATGCACGGCGGCACCATTGCAAGCTGCGTGGCCGGCCGCATGGGCGGCGGCGTCGGCAACGACGGCGTGTTCATCATGGAGGACGGCGCCATCCGGAGCTGCAGCGCCATCGGCTACGGCGGCGAGGAAGCGATGGGCGGCAGCATCCGCTTCAGCGGTGACATGACCATCAGCGGCGGTACGATCTCCGCGCCGGGCAGCACCGGCAAGCAGCATATTTTCGGCCGGGGCGCCTTTACCATCAGCGGCAATGCGCAGATCGACGCGAGTATGACCCTTGAGGGCGACCTGTACGCCGACGGCGGCACCGTCAGCGGCGTGGTGACGAGCAAGGGTGCCATCACCGGAAGCGAGGGGGCTGCCGGCACCACCACGTTCACCAAGGCGGTGGAGAACGAGGGCACCATCCGCGGCGGTGTGTTCGAGGGAGAGGTGACGAACAAGGAGGACGGCACCATCAAGGACGGTACGTTCAAGAAGAAGGTGGAGAACGAGGGCACCATCGAGGGCGGCACATTCGAGGGGACGGTGCGCAGCAGAACGCGCTATGGCGCGCAGAAAGCCGCTGTTATCCGCGGCGGCACGTTCAATGGCCCTGTGGAGAGCTACAGCGGCATCGAGAACGGCGTGTTTGCCGGTACTGTGGAGAGCGAGGGCACCATCAGCGGCGGTACGTTCAAGGACGCGGTGATGAACAAGGCGGGCAGCACCATCAGGAACGGACGGTTCACCGGCGCGGTGGAGAACAACGGCACCGTCACCGACGGTATCTTCGAGGGTGCGCTGGAGAACAGAGGCACCATCACCGGCGGTGCGTTCCACGGTGAGGTGACATGCGATGGCCGGCTCGACGGCGGAAGCGGCGGCCCCCTGGTGGGCGGCACGGTCAGCGGCGGCAGCTTTGACCAGACGATACAGGTCATCTACGGAACGATCATCGGTGAGGCGTACAGCGACTGGGAAAAGACACGGCGCTATAACTGGCAAAAGCAGTATGTTCTGACGTATCAGGCGGACGGAGAGGCGTACGCCTGGCAGGTGCTGGGCGAGGACTTCTTCCCCGTGATGCCGCAGGGCCCGAAGAAGGAGGGCCGCACCTTCCTGAACTGGTTCTATGAGGACGATGGCGAGATGGTCGATGAGGGCTGCGGGATCAGGACGGACAGGACGGCGGTGGCCCGCTACACGGCGGGCAGCGGCACGGAGCAGGATCCCTGCCGGATCGGCGGCAGGGAGGAGCTGGAGCTGTTCCGGATGCAGGTGAACCGGTACGGCAGGACTGACCTGTGCGCCGTGCTGACCAACGACATCGTCATCAACAGCGGTACGTTTGACGCGGATGGCCGTTACACACCGGCTGCCGGGGAGACGGTCAGTGGGATGAATCCCATCGGCAGCGAGAAGCAGCCCTACACCGGCACCTTTGACGGCGGCGGCTACACCATCCGGGGCCTGCGTGTTTCGAAGAGAAACTATTATAATAGCAACGGCGGAGGCTTTGATGAAGAAAATCATGCCGGTCTGTTCGGCAAGCTGAGCGGGGCCACGGTGAAAAACCTGACGGTGACGGGCTATGTGGACGGACGGTTCTATGTGGGCGGCATCGCGGGGTACGCCGATGACACGACGAAGCTCCTGAACTGCCGGAGCGAGTGCATCGTTGTCAGCGGCCAAAGCACCTATCCCTATGCCAGCGATCCGGAATCCGTCATCCGATATGCCGGCGGCATCGTGGGCTATAACGCGGGCAGCGTGACGGCCTGCTGCAACGCCGGTACGGTCACGGGCATCGACAGCGTGGGCGGCATCACCGGCGGCGGCCCGGGCACGGTGTCCGACTGCTACAACGTGGGCGCGGTCACGGCCAGCGGCCAGAACGCAGGCGGCATCGCGGGCAATGGCGGCACGGTGTCCTATTCCTACAACGTGGGCACGGTCACGGGCGGCGCGGAGATCGCCAACAACGCGGCGGTGAACGACTGCTGCTTCCTGGGTGCGGCGGGTCAGACCGCCGGGGCGTTTGCCGACGGCACGGTGCTGGCGGCGCTGATCGCGGGACGCGGCCAGCACCCGTGGGGCGATGCCTGCTGCCCGCCGCTGGGCGGTACGGCCGGGCTGACGGCCCAGCCGGTGCTCCGGTGGCAGCAGCAGACGCTGACGGCGGATACGTCGGACGCGGCTCTGCTGTGCGGTAAAACGCAGGCGGTACGGCCCGTGAGCGGCGCGTTTGGCACGCTGACCTATACCAGCAGCGATCCCGCCGTGGCGTCCATCGAGAACGGCGTCATTACCGCCCACAAGGCGGGCACCGTGACCATCACGGCGGAGGCCTCCGCCACCGGCGGCTACTACGCCTCCACAGCCGGCTACCGGCTGACCGTCAGCCACGACTACACGGAAAAGCGGGACGCGGGCTATCACTGGCAGACGTGCGTCTGCGGCGATGTGACGGCCAAGACCGCCCATCACTGGGTCAACGGCGCATGTGAGGACTGCGGCTACGCCTGCGGCCACGCGGACAGGGAGATCAGGGACGCGAAGAAGGCCACCTGCACCGGGGACGGCTACACCGGCGATACCTACTGCAAGACCTGCGGCGATAAGGTGCAGAGCGGTACGGTGCTCAAGGCGACGGGCCATACCGGCGGCACGGCCACCTGCACCAGCGCGGCGGTGTGCCGCGTGTGCGGGCAGACCTACGGCGGGAAGGACGCCGCCAACCACAGCCTGAAGCATACGGCGGCCAAGGAGCCGGGGGTCTTTGTCAGCGGCCACATCGAATACTGGCAGTGCAGGCGCTGCGGACGGTACTTTGCCGACGCCGGCGGCACCAGAGAGATCCCGTGGGACGAGACGATCATCCCCAGAGAGCGGCAGTCGGAGGGGTCGGAGCCTGTGAAGGCTCCCGGCACCGGCGACGCGGGCATCGCGCTGTACGGCGTGACGGCGCTGCTGAGTCTGGGCGGCTGCGCATGGCTGCGGCGGAAGAAGAAATAAACGGAAGAAGGCCCGCTTCCCATTGGGAAGCGGGCCTTTTATGGGCCTTTTGGGGGGACGGTTCAGCGCTTTTCGTTCCGGGCCAGCGCCGGAATGTCGCCCACGCCGTCCAGCACGATGCTGGGGCGGTAGGCGTAGGTGTTCAACGCCTCGCGGGTGGTATAGCCGCTGTTGTTGGTGAGGAACAGGTACTCCTTTTCTGTATCGGTTTGCACACATTGTACCATCCGGAGGGGAAGAATACCACCGTGAATGTGTAAAATTTTCGGTGGTGAAAGCGTTTCCGCAGAGGAAAATGCTTCTTGACAAACGACGCCGGGGGATGATAAACTGCGGGTAGAGGGCATATATTGCCTACGCAACAATCGCATATCATCGGACGATGAAACCGGGAGAGACCGCACATGCGGCGCCGAAGGGGAACGCAGAAGCTCTCAGGCAAAAGAACCGGTTTCGGACGATACTCCGAAAAGGCCGGACGGCGACGCCCGACCACCGAAGGTGCAACCTCCCGTGCGGAGGGAATCTCTCAGGTAACGAAACGGGGGCACAGAGCCGTAAAGAGCGGCTTTGTGTCCTTTTTTGCTGCCCGAAAAACGAGAAATGTCTTCAAGGAGGAAAGACGTATGAGCGAACTGAAGCGTACCCAGCTATACGATGTCCATGTGGCCGCCGGTGCGGAGATGGTGGACTTCGGCGGATGGGAAATGCCCATCCAGTACCCCAGCGGTATCATTGCCGAGCATCTGTACACCCGGCAGGTGTGCAGCCTGTTCGACGTGTCCCACATGGGACGTCTGCGCATCGAGGGCCCGGAGCGCCGGGCGTTTCTGCAGCATGTGCTGACCAGCAACGTGGCGGCGCTGGACGTGGGGCTGGCCCAGTACTGCATCATCCCCAACGAGAACGGCGGCGCGGTGGACGATGCGTACCTGTATATGTTTGAGGAGGACAACTACCTGTTGGTGGTGAACGCCGCCAACACGGAGAAGGATCTGGCACATCTGCGGCAGGCGCTGGCGGGCTTCGACTGTACGATCACCGATATCTCCGGCGATTGGGCGGCCATCGCCGTGCAGGGCCCCAGGAGCAAGGAGATGCTGACAGCGCTCAACGGCGGCGCGCAGATGACCGAGCCCATGAAGAACGCGCTGGGTCTTGTGTCGCTGGAGGGGCACGAGGCCCGGGTGGCCAAGACCGGCTATACCGGCGAACCGCTGGGCTACGAGGTGTATGTCCGCAGCGGAGACGCGGCGTGGCTGTGGAACCGGCTGGTGGAGATGGGCGCGCGGCCTGCCGGTCTGGGTGCGCGGGACACCCTGCGCATGGAGGCGTGCATGCCGCTGTACGGCCACGAGATGGGTACCGCCCCCGACGGCAGCGAGATCCCCATTTTCGCCGTGCCGCTGGCCAAGTTCGCCGTCAGCTTCTCTGAACAGAAGGGCGATTACATCGGCCGCGCCGCGCTGGAAAAGCAGCACGGATACTTTGTGAAGTACATGGATCGTGACTTTGCCGACATGTCCGGCCTGCCCCGGAAGATCGCCCCCATCGCGCTGCTGGATCGCGGCGTCATGCGGGCGGGCATGGAGATCTATCAGGGCGATCGGCTGGTGGGCTGGGTCACCAGCGGCACCATGGTGCCCTACTTCAAGACCGAGGGCGAGGGCCTGTCCACCGTGATCCTGGAGGCCAGCGGCAAGCGTGCCATCGGCCTGTGCTACATCAACAGCGACATTCTGGAGGATGACACCGTGGAGGTGGATGTCCGGGGCAGACGGCTGAAGGCCGTCATCCCCGCCCGCCACATGAGCGTGGGCGCGCCTCCCTTCGCCCGCCCGCTGCTGTACGGCGCGGAGGAGGATGTACACGGCGTGGGCAGCGGCGACCGCGCGCCCAAGGCACTGGAGCTGCTGCAGAAGGCGCTGGAGAACCATGAGTGGCGGCAGGAGCAGTGTGTCAACCTCATCCCCTCCGAGAACACCCCCAGCCGCGCCGTGCGGCTGCTCAGCGGCAGCGACCCTGCCTGCCGGTACGCCGAGCACAAGAAGGTGCTGGCGTTCTACGACAAGGAGGTGTTCTACTATCAGGGCACCAAATTCATCGATGAGGTGGAGCGGCTGCTGGTGGAGGAGATGCGGGCCTACTTCGGCTGCACCGAGGTGGAGACGCGCACCCTCAGCGGGCAGATGTCCAACATGGCGGTGTTCTCCGCCCTGATGGACTGGAAGAACCGGTTTGACCGGAAGTCCGAGGCCAAGCGCCTTGGGTATGTGATGAATAACCACATCATCAAGGGCGGCCATCTGTCCGCTCAGCCCATGGGCGCGCTCCACGACTACATCGCCATCGACCCGGTGACGGAGAAGCCCGCCGTGGTGAACTTCCCCGTCTGCGCCGACAACCCCTACAGGATGGACGTGGAGGAGACGAAAAAGCTCCTCGACCGCTACCGCCCGGAGCTGATCGTGTTCGGCAAGAGCATGGTGCTGCACAAGGAGCCTGTGGCCGAGATCCGGAAGTTCGTGGACGAGCAGAAGATCCCCACCACCATTATGTACGACATGGCCCACGTGCTGGGGCTTATCGGCGACCACTTCCAGAAGCCCTTTGCCGAGGGCGCGGAGCTTGTCACCGGCTCCACCCACAAGACGTTCTTCGGCCCTCAGCGCGGCATCATCGGCGTCAACTACAAGGAGGACGATCTGAAGTACGGCCTGTGGAAGACCATCGAGAGCCGCACGTTCCCCGGCAGCGTGTCCAACCACCATCTCGGCACTCAGCTGGGTATGCTGATGGCCGCCTACGAGATGAACCAGTTCCGGGATGCGTACCAGAAGGCCGTTATCGACAACGCCAAATCCTTTGCCCGCAGTCTGAAGGCCCACGGCCTGGATGTGGCCGGCGATCCCGCCATCGGCTACACCGAGACACATCAGGTCATCGTATCCGTGGGCTACGGCGAGGGGCCGGACATCGCCGAGCGGCTGGAGCGGAACAACATTGTGGTGAACTATCAGGCCACCCCGGACGAGGAGGGCTTCACCGCCTCCGGCGCCCTGCGCATGGGCGTCAGCGAGATGACCCGCTTCGGCTTCGAGGCGGCGGACTTCCACCGGCTGGCCGGCCTGATGGCGGACTGCATCCTCCGGGGCACGGACGTGAAGGCGGAGGTGCAGAAGCTGCGGAGCGAGCATCTGGAGATGCGCTACTGCTTCGACGATGCCGCTATCGACGCGGCGCTGGAGCGGCTGGCCGCCAAGCTGGTGTGAGAGACAAAAGGAAATACGCCCCGCCCCGTCAGGGGCGGGGCTGAGGAACAAAAATCAATTTATCTGATGGAGGTAAAAGATCATGCTGTATCCTGCTGAACTGCGTTATTCCAAGTCCCACGAGTGGGTCAAGACCGAGGACGGCGTCACCGTCGTGGGCATCTCCGACTTCGCGCAGAACGCACTGGGCGACGTGGTGTTCGTGAACCTGCCTGCCGAGGGCGACAGCGTTGCCGCCGGCGAGGCCTTCGGCGATGTGGAGTCCGTGAAGGCCGTGTCCGATCTGGTGTCCCCCGTCACCGGCACCGTGTCCGCTGTCAACGAGGAGCTGCTGGACGCGCCGGAAATGCTGAACAGCGACCCCTACGGCGCATGGCTCATCAAGGTGGAGAATGTGGAGGGCAGCGAGGAGCTGCTGGACGCCGCCGCCTACGAGGCGTTCTGCACCGAGGAGGGCTGAGTGATGGGCAGCTACGTTCCCTCTACCGGGGCGCAGCGGGAGGAGATGCTCCGGGCCGTGGGCGTCGGCAGCACGCGGGAGCTGTTCCGCGACGTGCCGCAGGAGATGCTCCTCACCGAGCCGCTGCATATCCCCGCAGGGATGAGTGAGCTGGAGGTCAGCCGCGTCATGACCGCTATGGCGGCGGAGAACCGGGTGTACGGCACGGTGCTCCGGGGCGCGGGGGCCTACGACCACTACATTCCCTCCATCGTGAAATACATCCCCGCCAAGGAGGAGTTCCTGACGGCGTATACCCCCTATCAGGCGGAGATGAGCCAGGGTCTGCTCCAATCCATCTTCGAGTACCAGACCATGATCTGCCAGCTGACGGGCATGGACGTGTCCAACGCCTCCGTATACGACGGCGCCACCGCCGCCGCGGAGGCCGCCGCCATGTGCCGTGACCGCAAGCGCCGGGTGACGCTGATCTCCGGCGCGGCGCACCCTGACACCATCAATACCGTCCGCACCTACTGCTACGGTACGGGGGACGAGCTGCGGGTGGTGCCCGTCAAGAACGGCAAGACCGATATGGACGCCCTGCGGGAGATGCTGACGGCGGATGTGTCCGGCTTCTATGTGCAGCAGCCCAACTTCTTCGGTCAGCTGGAGGACGCGGAGATGCTGGGTGAGGCGGTGCATCAGGCGGGCGCACTGTACATCATGGGGTGCAACCCCATTGCGCTGGCCATCATGAAAACACCCCGGGACTGCGGCGCGGACATCGCCGTGGGCGAGGGCCAGCCTCTGGGTCTGCCCATGGGCTGCGGCGGCCCGTATCTGGGCTACATGGCCACTACGGATAAGCTGATGCGCAGGCTGCCCGGCCGTATCGTGGGCGAGACAACGGACGCACAGGGACGCCGCGCCTATGTGCTGAGCCTGCAGGCCCGGGAGCAGCACATCCGCCGGGAGAAGGCCAGCAGCAACATCTGCTCCAACGAAGCGCTGTGCGCCCTGACGGCGGGGCTGTATATGGCCGTCATGGGGCCGGACGGCATGGCGCAGGCTGCTGAGCAGTCCATGGCCAAGGCGCACTACCTTGCCAAGGAGCTGTGCGCCATTGACGGTGTGGAGCTGGTCTATACCGGCGACTTTTTCCATGAATTTGCTACCCGTCTGCCGGAGCGTGAGAATGTTCTGGCGGCACTGGCGCAGGCTGATATTCTGGGCGGTCTGCCCCTTGGCGGCGACGGCATCCTGTGGTGCGCCACGGAGAAAGTCTCCAAGGAGCAGCTGGACAAGGCCGTTTCCGTTGTGAAGGAGGTGCTGGCAAAATGAAGCTGATCTTTGAAAAGAGCGTTCCCGGACGCCGCTGCACCATTCTGCCCGCCTGCGACGTAGAAAGCGTCTCTTTGCCCGTCTCCCTGCGGCGGGAGACGAAGCCCGCCCTGCCGGAGATGAGCGAGACGGATATCTCCCGCCATTATACGGAGCTTTGTAAGCAGGTGCACGGCGTGAACTGCGGGTTCTATCCCCTTGGCTCCTGCACCATGAAGTACAATCCCCGCATCGACGAGGAGATGGCGGCGCTGCCCGGCTTCACGGGCGTACACCCCCTGTCCCCGGCGGAGGATCGGGAGGGCATGCGGCAGGTGCTGGACACGGCGGCACAGTACCTCTGCGAGATCACCGGCATGGACGCCATGACGTTCCAGCCCGCTGCCGGCGCCCACGGTGAGTTCACCGGCGTGCTGCTTATCAAGCAGTATCACGATGCCCGCGGCGACAAAAAGCGCACGAAGATCATCGTGCCCGACAGCGCCCACGGCACCAACCCCGCCACCGCCGCCATGTGCGGCTACGATGTGGTGAATATCGCCTCCGGCCCTGACGGCTGCGTGGATCTGGATGCCCTCCGGGCCGCGCTGGGTGAGGACACCGCCGGGCTGATGCTGACCAATCCCAACACCGTGGGCATCTTCGACCGGAACATTCTGGAGATCACCCGCCTTGTCCACGAGGCCGGCGGCCTGTGCTACTACGACGGCGCCAACCTCAACGCCGTCATGGGTGTGGCGCGCCCCGGCGACATGGGCTTTGACTGCATCCACATGAACCTGCACAAGACCTTCGCCACGCCCCACGGCGGCGGCGGCCCCGGTGCAGGCGCGGTGGGCTGCAAGGCGTTTCTGCGGGAATACCTGCCTCACAGTGCGCTGGCGGAGGAGCTGGGGCACATTCAGGTGCGCAGCTTCCAGGGCAACTTCCTGGTGGTGGTGCGGGCGCTGGCCTACCTGCTGACGCTGGGCCGGGAGGGCATCCCCGAGGCGGCGGAGAACGCCGTGCTCAACGCCAACTACCTGATGGCCAGGCTGAAGGGTACCTTTACCCCGGCCTATGACCGGCTGTGTATGCACGAGTTCGTGCTGGATCTCAGCGGCCTGAAAAAGGAGACGGGTGTGTCCGCGCTGGATGTGGCCAAGTCTCTCATCGACGAGGGCATCCATCCGCCCACCATGTACTTTCCCCTCATCGTCCACGAGGCGCTGATGCTGGAGCCCACGGAGACGGAGGGCATCGAGACGCTGGATCACGCGGCGGAGGTGCTGCGCAGGCTGTATCAGAAAGCCTTCGAGGATGCGGAGAGCATGCATACCGCGCCCCACCATACGCCCATCGGACGGCCCGACGAGGTGCAGGCGGCGCGGCGCCCGGTGGTGCGCTGGCGCCCGGAGGGATAAGAGATGGACTACCAACTGATCGTCATTGGTGCGGGCCCCGGCGGGTACACCGCCGCGCTGCGCGCCGCCAGACTGGGGCTGCACACCGCCGTCGTGGAGCGGCGGGAGGTGGGCGGCACCTGCCTGAACCGGGGCTGTATCCCCACCAAGACGCTGCTCCACGCCTCGCAGGTCTACCACGATGCGGTGAACGGCGCGGGCATGGGCGTCCACGGCAGCGTCACCTACGACATCGGTGAGATGTTCGCCTTCAAGCGCAGCGTCAGCGAGAAGCTGCGCAGCGGCATCCACGCCCTGCTGAAGGGCGCGAAGGTGGACGTTATCGAGGGCACGGCGCAGATCGCCGCTCCCGGCGCGGTGGATGTCATCGGCGCGGACGGCGCGGTGACGCGGTACACGGCGGCGTATATTCTGGCAGCCACCGGCTCGGTGAACGTCCGCCCGCCCATCCCCGGACTGGAGCTGCCCGGCGTCATGACCTCCGACGAGCTGCTGGAGGGCGCGGACACGCCATATCAGTCCATCGTCATCATCGGCGGCGGTGTGATCGGCGTGGAGTTTGCCGCATTTTTCAGCCAGCTGGGCTGCCGCGTCACGCTGGTGGAGGGCATGGCCAATCTGCTGCCCCAGCTGGATCGTGAGCTTGGGCAGAATCTGGCGCAGATCCTGAAAAAGCAGGGGGTGGAGGTGCTGACCTCCGCCATGGTGCAGTCCGTGGAGCAGACGGCGGGCGGCCTGTGCGTCCGGCTGGAGCAGAAGGGAAAGGAGCTGGCCGTCACCGGCGAAAGGGTGCTGTGCGCCATTGGCCGCCGGGCGTATTTCGACGGCCTGTTCGCCGCTGATCTGGCCCCGGCGCTGAACGGAAGGCGCCTGCTGGTGGATGAGAACTACCAGACCAGTATCCCTGGTGTGTACGCCATCGGCGATGTGTCCGCCGCCGTGCAGCTGGCCCATGTGGCGGCGGCACAGGGCACGGACTGGGCGGAGCGGCTGTGCGGCGGTAAGGGCAGCGTCGACCTGAACGTGATCCCCAGCTGTATTTACAGTGCACCGGAGATCGCCGTGGTAGGTCTTACCGAGGCCGAGGCCAGGGAGCGGGGTATCTCCACCGTATCCGGCAAGTGTACCCTGTTCAGCAACGCCCGCACTATCATCGAAGATCCGGGCCGTTGCTTCATGAAGCTGGTGGCCCGCACGGATACCCACGAGCTTATCGGCGCGCAGCTGATGTGCCAGCATGCCAGCGATATGATCTCTCAGATCAGCACCGCCATGGTGAACCGCCTGACGGCGGAGCAGCTGCTGGCCGTCATGCGTCCCCACCCCTCCTTCGAGGAGGCGCTGGGCGAGGCGGTGGAGAATCTGGCGGCGAAGCTGGCGTAAACCGCAAAAAAAAGAAAGACCCCGCCGGGGTCTTTCTTTTTTTGCTTATTCAGGCGGCGAGGGCGCTGGATTTCCTGACGGCGTAGGCCCCCTCGATGCCCACCAGCAGCACCCAGCCGGAGACAACGGCCGCGCAGATGCCGTACATGCCCCACACGGGGATAAGGAGGTAGGACAGCACCACCCGCAGCAGCACCTGCAGCAGAGAGGCCACCATGGTCAGCCGCAGCCGTCCCAGCCCCCGGAAGAAGCCCTGAATGACCTCGCCCAGATAGGCAAAGACGTACAGATATGCCATGGCGCCGGTGTACTGCGCCCCGGCGGCGATCACGTCGGCATTGTCGGAGAACAGCCCCACGATCCGGGCGGGGAACAGGAAGCACACCGTGCCCAGCAGGGCGATGAGCGCCAGCTCCACCAGTACGCTGATGCGGAAGAACCGCCTTGCCCGGGGTCTGTCGCCGTGGCCCAGATTCTGGGACAGGCACACCACCATGGCGGCGCTGATGCCCTGCGAGAAGCAGAACAGGAACTGCTCCGTCCGCAGGGACATGTTGTAGCCGGTGACGGTGCTGGTGCCCAGCGGCGTCAGCATGCCCTGCACCAGCAGACGGCCGATGCACACCACTGCCTGCTGCAAGGCCGCCGCCCATGCGTAGGACAGCACCAGCCGGGCCATCTGCCGGTCAAACCGCAGGTTGGCGGGACGCAGGAGCAGCGGTGGGCAGCGCCGCTGGGCGTAGAGGATGCAGGCGGCGGCGGCCAGCGCCTGACACAGTACGGTGGAGAACGCCACACCCCGGATGCCCCAGCCGAACACGCCCACGAACAGCACGTCCAGCAGTGCGTGGAGCGTGGAGGAGAGCAGCAGAATGAGAAAGGGCGTCCGGGAGTTGCCGCAGGAGCGCAGCATGGCGGCGTAGTAGTTGTACAGAAAGCAGAAAAGCAGTCCGGCGAACACCAGCTGCAGGTACACCGCCGCCTCCCGGCAGACGGCCTCCTCCGTGCCCTGCGCCCGCAGGAGCGGCGTGGAAAAGAAGATGCCGCACAGGGCGATGAGCAGCGTCAGCGCCCCGCCGCCCAGCAGCGCCGTGGCGTTCATGCAGCGCAGACGCTCGCCCTCGCCGGCACCGCAGTAATGGGCGCACAGGACGCCCATGCCGATGGTGCCGCCGATGACCAGCGCGTTGGCTACGTCCACGATGGGGGAGGCCACGCTGATGCCGGACAGGGGCAGGTCGCCCAGAAAGTTGCCGACCACGATGGCGTCCACGATGCTGTAAAGCTGCTGGAAGATGTTGCCCAGGACGATGGGCAGCGCAAAGTACAGCAGGGTCGGCAGCGGCGCGCCGGTCAGCAGCGCGTCGGCGCTGTGGGCCGAGCGGAGGTCGTGGACGATGGAGCTGTGGGGCATAGACGCTTCACCTGCTTTCACAAGAGCTGATGGTAAGCATAGCACGATTTCCCGGACTTTGCAATCCGGCGCGGGCGCGATTGACGGCGGCGGCGCGGCGGGCTATAATGAAAAGACACAGAAAACCGGAGCCTGCGCGGCGGAGTATCCGCTGCCGGGAGGGTGTGTACCGGAGAAAAACTGACAGACGGAGAGAACAACGGGAGCAGCGGAGGTGCGGGAGATGATGGAAAAGCTGATCTTTTCAAAGCGGCTGCTGGAAAAGGCGGAGCAGCTGCGGCGCAGCTCCGTGTCGGTGCTGGAGGCCCCTGCCGGTTACGGTAAGACCACAGCGGTGACATGGGCGCTGGAGGGGGCGGAGACGGCCCTGTGGTACACCGGTGTGGAGAATCTGCCGGACACCAGCTTCTACTGGTTCGTCCGGCAGATGGCCGCCGTGGACGAGCGCACCGTCCGCCGCATCGAGACGCTGGGGTTCCTGAATCGCAGCAATGCGCCGCTGGCGGCGCAGGCGCTGCTGGAGCTGCGGGTGTCCAGACCCATGACGCTGATCTTCGACAATTTCCAGTTCGCAGCGGACAACTGGCCGCCCCAGATCATCGACGCACTGGTGAAGCGGCCCGCCGACGGCCTGCATATCATCTTCATCGCCCAGAATCTGGGGCGGCTGCGGGCGGTGTTCGAGGCGCTGGAGGGGGCGGTGTGCTTCCTGCGGGCCGGCGACCTGCTGCTGGCGCAGGAGGATGTGTGCGCCTTTGCCCGGCGGCGGGGCGGGACACTGACGGCGGCGCAGGCCGGGGCCATCGTCCGCAGTACCGGCGGCTGGCCGGCGGCAGTGGCGCTCTGTCTGGAGGCGGACGGCGCCACCGGCGAGATGGACGAGCTGCTGTACCGCCTGTTCTGGATGCGTATGGACGCCGGACAGCGGACGGCGCTGCTGCGGCTGAGCCTGTTCGACTGCATCACGCCGGACATGATCGACCGGCTGGTGCCGCCGGGTACGTTGCCGGAGGGCGGACGGGAGGAGCTGTTCCGCCGGACGCCGCTGGTGCGGCAGGACGCCATGCGCCGCCGCTACTACCCCCACGAGCTGCTGCTGCGCTTCCTGCGGGAGCGGCTGGCAGAGACGGAGGGCCCGCTGCGGCGGGAGATATACCGCCGGGCGGGACAGTGGTACCGGGACAACGGCATAACGCGCTGGGCGGTGGACTGCTTCTTCCGGGCGGAGGACGACGAGGGCATTCTGTCGTGCCGTCTGGTGGGGCTCATCGGCGAGTGCTTCGGGGAGACAAGCTATACCGCACTGGCCCGGATGGTGCTGCGCCGCTGCCCGGAGGAGGTGCAGCGGAGGTACCCCCTGAGCCTGCTGCGGTTGTGCTATGCGCTGTACGGTGGGTGCGAGTTTGCGGAGTTCACCCGCCAGATGACCCGGATACGGGAGCTGCTGGCGGACAGCGGGGCCCACTATCTGGGGGAGTGGGAGCTGCTGGACGCGCTGGCGTTCTTCCCTGATCTGGACGGTATGGACGCGGCCTACGCCCGGGCGGAAAAGCTGCTGACCCACGACTCGGAGCTGTTTATCCCGGAGGAGCCGTTCTTCTTCGGCTGCACGTCCATGTGGTATCTGTTTTACGCGGAGCCGGGACAGATGATGGCCACGGCAGACCGGCTGGCGCAGGTGCTCAAGCGGTACGACCGCCTGACCAACGGCCATGCCGCCGGTGCGGAGGAGCTCTACCGGGGCGAGGCCTACTCCGTGCAGGGGCGGTTCGAGGAGTCGGACATTCAGGCTTATCAGGCGGCGTTCCTGTCGGAGCAGGCACACAACGCCTCAGCCACCTACGGCGCGGCGCTGCTGCTGGGTATCAACGCCATCTACCGTTCGGATATGGCGGGGCTGCAGAAGGCGGTGGACTATCTGGAAAACAAGGCCCGCAGCTATGCCTTCCTGCGGGGGACGGCCATCGGACGCTATATGGTGGAGACGGTGCGTGGCTACCTGCTGGGCCTGATGATGGAGACGGGCCGCTCCGCCCTGTGGACGCAGGGAGGGGCGGACACGCTGGCCGACCTGACGTTCACCAATTTCATGATCAAGACCTGCCGCATCACCGACCTGCTGCTGAAAAAGGAGTACCAGCGGGCCATCGCGTCGGTGGAGGCGTCGCTGGCGCTGGATACGCGGCTTATCTCCGCAGCGGCGCGGAACTTCATGTACTGCGGACTGGCGCTGTGCTATCTGGCCACGGGGCGGCTGGGCAAGGCCGCGGAGTGGCTGAACCGGTCGCTGACCATCGCGGAGCAGGACAAGAACTACTCGTTTATCGCCTGCTTCCGCAAGTATTTTCAGGCGTTGTTCCTGATGCCGTCCATCGCGGCGCGGCATGGGGAGGCCATCCGGGAGATCAAGGCGCTGGCCATCCACTATACCCGGGCGGACGAGAGCCGCATCTTCGCCATGCTGGACGATGTGCCGGAGCTGAAGGAGGCGCTGACCGACCGGGAGCGGGAGGTGGCGCAGCTGGCCGCCGGGGGCATGCGCAACAGCGAGATCGCGGAGACGCTGCACATCTCGGAGAACACGGTAAAGCACCACCTGAAAAACGCCTTCCAGAAAATGAACATTGATCGGCGCAGCCGCCTGATCGAGATGCTGCGCTGAACCAAAATACTACCCGAAAGGGTGATGTGGCACGCATGCCTTTCTGCTACAATGGAGCTGTTAAATCTTTACAGAGGTTCCGGGAAACGAAGAAAGGAGATACGCCATGAAAAAACGGCTTCTTTCCCTGCTGCTGGCGGTGCTGATGGCAGTCCTGCTGCTGCCGGCGGAGGCGCTGGCCATCACAGGCGGCGAGGTACAGCGCATGTACATGAATACCGCGCCGGCCACCGTCAAGAAGGAGGGAGTGGACGACGGCTCGCAGATCTACTCCCTGAAGATGAACAACGGCAAGCTGGTGATGTTCATCGCCACCAGCGGCCCCCACATGGGCAAGTCCGTGACCAACTCCGACCGGGGCTATACGGCCACGGGGGACTCCTTCCGTCTGGGCGTGTATGAGCAGGCGCGCTTCACCCTCCAGACCAGGCGGGAGCAGAAGCCGCTGACCATCCGCTCCATGGAGGTGGTCGACCCCACCCGGGAGCCGCAGCTGTCCGGTGTCAGCATGGACATGGCGCCTATGGAGAATGCGCTGACCGTCAAGTACACCTTTGACGGCGAGGGACTGTCCCCGGCGTTTCTGTGCTACATCAGCTACTACTTTGTGGAGCTGTCGGCCGGTGTGACCGACGGCACCATCACCGACATCGTGCAGGACGCGGACGGCAAGACCTACGCGCTGGCGGCGCAGGCGTCCTGGGGACTGGGCCTGGTTACGGAGACCACCATGCCCCCGGAATTCCAGTTCCGGTGGTATCAGGACTACCACGGCTTTTCCCGCATGGGACACGCCAAGGCGGACGCGGCGGCTCATGTGAAGCTGAGCCGCACCTATGGGGCGCTGGACGGTGAGATCACCGCCAAGTCCACGGACATCACCGCCGGTATGGGGCGCGCCTATGTGTTCAAGACCTTCGGCAAGGGCGACATCGCGGAGATCTATTCCGACAGCTACGGCGTGGACAACCCCTTCGTGCTGGCGGATGTCGACCGTCTGCGCCACACCAACGATATCTGGACGCCGGTGTACATGACCTACGACGCGGTGACGGACACGCTGACCGCCGAGGGCTACACGGGAACCGTGGGCGGGCGCAGCGGCAGAGGCGCCATGAACGCCATGCACATCTGGGGCTTCCGGGATGTGTACACCAAGCGGGAGGCGGCGGACACCTCCAAGGTGGAGTTCACCAAGCCGGATCAGGTCACGATCCCGCAGGACGCCAATAAGCTGGGCCTGTACAAGACGGAGCGGGGCCTGACGGCGGCGCCCATCACGGACGCCGCGCGGGAAGCGGCGCTGCAGAAGCGGTACGGCGACCCGCTGTATATCCTGCGGGGCAATTTTGAAACGCTGTACGATAAGGACGGCAAATACTACGAATACACCGAGTGCAGTGCGGCGCTGACCGCCACCATCACGGCGGTGTGGGGCAGCGAAGACCACTTCCGCGTCCGGGTGGACGGGAACGGCCTTGTCACGGCCTTCGACACCACGGCCAAGGTGCGGTACACCACCCCGCGTTTCCAGCTGTACAGCCCGGCCAACGACGCTGCGGAGCCGGCGAAGCTGGTGTTCGAGGACGGCTGCCTGACGCTGCGCATGGATCCTTACAAGAACGCCGTGCTGGTGTTCATTGATATCCCGCAGGTCAAGAGCCTCATCGACAGGGCGCAGATCAAGCCCAACGGCAATCTGGTGCTGACCGGCGAGATGGGGCTGGATCTCATCCTCAACTGCACGCAGGATCAGCTGATAGAGCTGGAGGCCCTGGGCTATGCGCCCAAGAAGGAGCAGGACGACACCATCTCCTTCGTGCAGGAGGGCTTCAAGGCCAACGGCAAGATCGACACCGCCGCCCTGATGGGGCTTGATCTGGCGGAGCTGGAGGCGTCCATCAACACCTTCGACGGCGAGGAGGACTACGACTTCTCACTGGAGCTCAACGCCTTCGACCTGTTTGAGACGCAGGCGGAGCTGCAGCTCAAGCGTCTGAACAACGGGCGTCTGGCCCCCAACAAGCTGTACTTCGCGCTGGCGGCGCAGCCCGGTATCCCGCTGGTGCCGCCTGTGCCCACCGCGTTCCTCCGGGGCGGAGGCGGCGGCTTTGACGGGCTGGCCGACACCATCAACGGCGACTATATCGCCATCCCGCCCATCCTGCTGCGGCTGACGGCCATCGGCGACTATCTGAAGATCATCAAGGGCAAGCTGGATGTCACGCTGGGGCCCAGCTATCTGGCCTACGGCGGCAGGGACATCGAGATCGCCGGGGCGGACGTGCTGGACAGCTTCAGCATGTACCTGCGCCTGCAGGGCGAGAAGCGCAGCTATCTGAATAAGGAATATACCGGTCTGCGGGCCGGCGGCGGTATGAGCGTCACCATCAAGGCGCCGCAGGAGGACTTCTTTACCGGCACCGTCTTCGAGGTGGAGGGCAAGGCGGAGGCCAGCGTGTTCGGCGGACTGGACAACTACTCGCGGCCCACCTCGGCCCATATCCAGCTGGACAGCCGGGGCGGCGTCACGGGCAAGGTCATGTTCCCCACGAAGTTGGGGCCGCTGACGTTCCCGCATCTGGGCGGCAAGACGCTGGCGGAGGCCTCGGTGGACTTCATTCTGGGGGCGCAGACCGCCGTGACGGTGGATCCCCGCAGCTACGCCGGCAAGTCCGTGGACGAGATCCTGGCCACCGCGGCCCAGTCCGCGTGGAACAACCTCAGCGTCTACGGCGGCCTGTCCACCAGCGGCAAGCTGGGCATCTTCTACTACCGGCTGTACTATGTGATCCCTGACCATGTGGGCGGCAAGGTGGCCCTGCGGAACATCAACAAGAACTGGACGCTGGAGCAGGAGATCGACAAGAACGCATGGTTCGTCAGCGGCGCGCAGACCCTCAGCGGCGGGCCGGGCTGGGCCACGCAGGTGGGCAAGTGCTACGACCCGGAGACGGGCGAGCAGGTGGGTATCGCCGTGCTGGAGGTCAGCACCTATTGGGTGGGTGAGGACAGCATGCCCGTGACGCTGGCCAACCCGCAGAACGGCGGCTTTACGACGAATCTCACCTACGATCCCGCCGCTTCCTCTGCGGAGCCTGACAGCGAGCTGGGCCTGCTGCTGACCGTGAAGAACGGCGGCAGCGTGGAGGAGCTGCGCCGCAGCGCGGCGATCACCTACACCGTGGGCAGCGATGCCACCGTACATACGCTGACGCTGGAGGATATGGACAAGGGCGCGCAGACCATCAACGAGGACGGCAACTGCGTGGAGGTCGAGGAGAACGGTGTGCCCGGCCTGATGGTCTTCACCGACCTTGCCGGGAATGAGACGTACCGCTGGACGATCACGGCGGACTGCGATTTCGAGGGCAGCATCATTGCCTCCGCACCTCTGACGGCACTGGACTTCCAGCTCAGCGCCAACGGCGCGGAGAGCACCGTGCTGCGTCCGCAGAGCGGCAGGCAATACGCCGTTCGGTACTACTTCGACACCGTGCCGGAGCGCACGGGCGACCACTATTTCCTGGAGATGCGGGAGCTGGCGGTCAATCAGACCGCTGACACCTTCCCGGTGCCTGCCGGCGGATCGCTGGCGCCCAGCGGCAGCTATCACGTCACCGCCGTACTGGTGGAGAAGGTGACCGGCGACTTCAACGGCGACGGCACGATCTCCGAGGACGAGTATTCCTGGGTCACGGTGGATACCCAGACCTCCGGCGGCACGGTGGCCTACGTCAACACGATGCAGCCGGACGCGCCTGCGGATGTGGCTCTGACGGCCACCGGCAACGAGACGCTGACCGCCGGCTGGCAGGCTGTGGACGGTGCGGACGGCTACCGCGTGACCCTGTACTACCGGGAGAACAACAGCTGGCGGCAGGCCGGTGCGCCCTATGTGCTGGACAACGCGGACTTTGACGACGGCAGCGACATCGCCGCCGCGTCCAAGACCGGCGGGCGGCGGACGCTGCGCATGGCCCCCACCGTGGGCGATGCCGGCAGCGTTGCCCCGGCCAACGCCAGCTATAAGGTGACGGTAGAGGCCTTCCGGCGGGATACGGAGCTGGCCAGCGCCCTGTATTACAGTGCGGCGGCGGAGCCTGCGGGCGGCACGGTGTACCTGCCCCGCTACGATGCGCCGGAGATCACCGTGACCACCGGCAGCGGCCAAGCTGTCACTCTGAACGCCGCCAGCGGCTATGACAGCCTGCTGTGGAACGAGCTGCCCGGCGGTGTGCTGTTCTCCGCGGAAGGCAGCGTGGACGGCATCACCGTCACACCGGAGCAGGGCAGCGGTCGATTCGATGTCAGCGGCGGCAACGGGCACTGGGAGGTCAGTGCCGGTGACGCAGACGCGGCGGCGCTCATCGAAAGCGGCGGGCGCGTTCTGCTGACCGTGACATCCGGGCAGGACACCACGGAGTACTACCTGCGGCTGCTGCTGGACGACGTGCCCCCGGTCATCGCGCTGGATGCGGCCAATATCCGGGCCAACATGACCACCGGCGCCTACACCGTGACGGGTCAGACGGAGCCGGGCCTCACCGTGACCATGGAAAATGGGAACGGCGCAGTCCTCGCCACCACGGCAGACTTGCAGGGGCGGTTCACCTTCAAGGGCACACTGCCGGTCAGCATGGAGGAGGGCTTCGATGCCAACGGCGATCCCGTGACCGTGAAGAACGGCTTCCGGGCGCTGGTGACGGATGTCACTGCGCAGGACGAGGCGGGCAATACCGGCATCGCGCCGGTGCTGATCTCCGCCCGGCCGGAGAGCCGGAACAGCGACCCCGATGACGGCGGATCCGGCGGCTCCGGCGGTGTGACCGGCGGAACATCCTCGCCCACCGGCGATCCCGGCGTGGTGCTGTACGCCGCCGCCGCGTTGCTGAGCCTGACCGGCTCCGTAGTGCTGACGGGCCGCCGGAAGCGGCGCTGACGCAGCGGCTCCTGCGGCAGAAAGAGTCATAAAAAAAGGATATCCCTCCCTTGGGAGGGATATCCTTTTTACGCGAAAAGACAGGCGGCCAGCGGCACGCCTGCCTTTTCTTATATGGGAGAGAGGGAGGATCGTAAAAAGGGGTGGATCAGCCGGCCAGCACCTTGCCCAACTCGCGGCAGGCGGCCAGCGCCGCGTCGTCCGGCGCTTCGCAGCAGGTGACGCTGTCGCAGGCCAGAGAGATCCCGGCGTTGCCGCAGTCCTTTTCCCAGTCGCGCATCCACTGGCCGTCGCCCCAGCCGTAGGAGCCGAACAGCGCCACGCGCTTGCTGCCGATGGCGTTCTTGCAGCCGTCGAACATGGGCTGGAAGTCCATTTCCTCCAGCACCTCGGAGCCCATGGCGGGGCAGCCGAGGGCGATAGCGCCGAAGCCGCTGAGGGCAGCGGGCTGCACCTGCTCCGGCGTCAGCATGGTGACCTCGGCGCCGGCCTCCTTCATGCCCTCCGCCACGGCGTTGGCCATGGTCTCCGTGTTGCCGGTACCGCTCCAGTAGATGACAGCAGTTTTCATAGTCAGAATTCCTTTCTTGTCATTGTTTTGGTTAGAGCAATCTAACTACAACGGGATAAAAAAGCTGTCTCAGGACAGCGCCACGCAATAGAAGTTAAATAACTCTAACCGAATACTACCACAGAACGGGGCGTGTGTCAAGAGGGAACAGCGGGAGAAACGGGACGAAAACAGGCTTTCCTTGAAAAATGGCGGAGCGGAGCGGCGCTGCGGAAAAGGTTCCACGTCGGAGGGATTTTTTTGAAAAAAGAAATGTCCCGATTTCGGGACACGTTCTCTGGTAAAGTGGAAATAACAAAGCAAAGGAGGGAACCATATGACCGTTATTTCCGTGATCTGCACCATGTGCGGCGCCGCCGCGCTGTCCAAGGGTATCCTGAAGGCCATTGAGCACATTGGCCGGTGAATCCCCGTTGACAACTACTTTCCCGTTCTATATAATATTTTTCACAGAAAATTACAACATCTTCCTGTGAACGGAGACGCCGTATATAATATGCGCTATCAGGACGGAAAAGGAGAAAGCCTATGGATATTTTTGCGAAATGCTATGAGCCGTCGCTGGCGGGCGAACTGAAGGAAAAGGGAGTGTACCCCTATTTCCACGCCCTCCAGTCCCGGCAGGACGTGGAGGTCATGATGGAGGGCAAGCGCCGCATCATGCTGGGCTCCAATAACTATCTGGGTCTGACCACCGATCCGGTGGTGGTGGAGGCCGGCATTAGGGCGCTGGAGAAGTACGGCACCGGCTGCTCCGGCTCGCGGTTCCTCAACGGCACGCTGGAGATGCATCTGGAGCTGGAGGACGCGCTGGCGAAGTTCCTGCGCAAGCCCGGCGTGGTTACCTTCGGCACCGGGTTCCAGTCCAACGTGGGCATCATCTCCGCGCTGGTGGGCCGCCACGACTATGTGATCTGCGACCGGGAGAACCACGCCAGCATCTACGCCGGGTGCCAGATGTCCTACGGCAAGATGCTGCGCTACCGCCACAGCGATATGGCGGAGCTGGAGAAGTGCCTGCAGCGCGTGCCGGAGTCGGCGGGTGCGCTGATCGTCACCGACGGCGTGTTCTCCATGGGCGGCGACATCGCCAGACTGCCGGAGATCTGCGCGCTGGCGGAGCAGTACGGCGCACGGGTGATGGTGGACGATGCCCACGGTCTCGGCGTGCTGGGCGAGGGCGGCCGCGGCACGGCCAGCTACTTCGGGCTGGAGGACAAGGTGGACGTGTACATGGGCACGTTCTCCAAGTCGCTGGCGTCGCTGGGCGGCTACATGGCCGCGTCGGCGGAGGTGGCGGAGTTCGTGCGCCATGCCTCCCGGCCCTTCATCTTCTCGGCGTCCATCCCGCCGGCCAACTGCGCCACAGCGCTGGCGGCGCTGCATATGCTGGAGCAGCATCCGGAGCTGCCGGAGCGGCTGCGCAGCCTGAGCATGTACGCCCGCAAGGGCATGACGGAGCGGGGCCTGACCATCCGCCCCTCGGCGCTGGAGGCCCCCACGCCCATCATCCCCATCTACACCTATGAGACGTACCGCACCCTGCAGGCGGCGGCGGAGATCTATGACCGGGGCGTGTATGTGAACCCCACGCTGCCGCCGGCCACACCGGAGGGCGAAGCGCTGCTGCGCACCAGCTACATGGCTACCCATACCGAGGCGCTGCTGGACGAGGCCATGGACATCATCGGCGAGGTGATGGCCCATGTGTGAGAACCGGATCGCCATCGTCACCGGCGGTACCTCCGGCATCGGGCGGGCCACCGCGCTGGCGCTGAAGGCGGCGGGCTGCACGGTGTACGAGCTGTCCCGCCGGGCCGAGGGCGTGGAGGGCCTGCACCACATTGCCGCCGACGTGACGAAGGAGGAGACTGTCCGTGCCGCCGTGGCGGAGGTGATGGCCCGGGAGGGCCGCATCGACATTCTGGTGAACAACGCGGGCTTCGGTATCTCCGGCGCGGTGGAGTTCACCTCCACGGAGGACGCCAAGGCGCTGTTCGATGTGAATTTCTTCGGTATGGTGAACCTGAACCGGGCTGTGGTGCCCATCATGCGGGCGGCGGGCCGTGGACGCATCGTGAACCTCAGCTCCGTGGCGGCGCCGGTGCCCATCCCGTTCCAGACGTACTACTCCGCCACCAAGGCGGCGGTGAACGCCTACACCATGGCGCTGGCCAACGAGCTGCGCCCCTTCGGCGTGACGGTATGCGCCGTCATGCCCGGTGATATCCACACCGGCTTCACGGCGGCGCGCCGGAAGATCGGCGAGGGCGACGACATCTACCACGGGCGCATCAGCCGCTCCGTGGCCCGGATGGAGCACGATGAGCAGACGGGCATGGATCCCGCCAAGGCCGGCGGCTACATCGCCGGAGTGGCGCTGCGGGAGGGCAATCGACATCCGCTGTACGCCATCCGCTTCGACTACAAGTTTTTCACGTTTCTGGCAAAGGTGCTGCCGGCACGGTTCCTGAACTGGCTCATCTACCTGCTGTACGGAAAATAAGCAAAAAAATACCTGCGCACCGGGGGTGCGCAGGTATTTTCTTGCTTTTACAGGATGCGGCACAGCAGTATGGGGAACAGGACGGCGGGCATCATATTCAGGACACGCAGCTTCGTCAGCCCCAGAATGTTCAGGCCGATGCCGATGATCAGCAGGGAGCCGGTAAACGTGATCTCCGCCATCACTGCGTTGGTGAGCAGGGGAGCCACCAGCGAGGCCAGCAGGGCCATCAGCCCCTCCACCAGCAGAACGCTGCCGCCGGAGAAGGCCACGCCGATGCCCAGAGAGCCGGCGAAGGCGATGGCCGCCGTGCCGTCGATGATAGACTTGGCCAGCAGGACGGTGTGGTCGTTTTTCAGGCCGCTGTCCAGCGAGCCCATAACAGCCATAGCGCCCACGGCGAACACCAGTGAGCCGGTAACAAAGCCCTCGGTGATGCGGCCGAGGCCGCCGAACCGCTTTTGCAGCCAGCTGCCCAGACGCTCCACCGCTGCCTCGATGTTCAGCAGCTCACCGATGATGGTGCCCAGTACCAGCGATAGAATGGGGATCAGCTGGTTGTTGCTGGAGCCAAGGCCGGACACGCCGATGCCGATGGAGATAAGGGCCGTAGCGGCCAGCACCGTCTCCTTCATGCGCTCGGGCATCAGCTTGCCGCCAAAGGTACCCAGCACGCCGCCGGCCACGATGGCCGCGCCGTTGATGAGTGCGCCGGTGAGGATCATGGGATGATCCCTCCTCCGCCGATCAGGTCGCGGACGACGACGCCGCCCATCAGCAGCCCCGCCGTGGCGGGTACCCACGCCACGCTGGCGGGGACGGAGCGCCGCCCGGGAGGGGGCGTCTCCAGCTGCTGTGTCTCGGCAGGCTGCTCCGGGCTGAACACCACCTTCAGGTGGTGGATGTTCCGGGCGCGCAGCTCCTTGCGCATGACCCGCGCCAGCGGGCAGCCGGAGGTCTTGGCAATGTCCGTCACCTGCAGCAGTGTGGGATCCAGCTTGTTGCCGGTGCCCAGTGCCGTCAGGATGGGGATGCGGCGCAGCCGCGCCTGCTCAATGAGATCCAGCTTGCAGCTGACAAGGTCGATGGCGTCCGCGATATAGTCGTAGTGTGCGGTGAAAAAGTCGTCGCGGTGCGCGGCGTCGTAGGTGGCGCAGACGGGGTGTACCCGCAGAGCGGGGTTGATGTCCCGGCAGCGCCGTGCCGCCGTCTCCGCCTTGGGCTGGCCCACGGTGGAGTACAGCGCGTACAGCTGGCGGTTGATGTTGGTGAGGGACAGGGTGTCCTGATCCACCAGCGTCAGCTCTCCCACACCGCTGCGGGCCAGACACTCAGCGGCGTAGCTTCCTACGCCGCCAAGGCCGAACACGATCACATGGCTGCGGGAGAGAGTGTCCAGCGCGTCAGCGCCCAGCAGCATCTGTGTGCGCAGGAACGCTTCGTCCATGGCATCAGCCCACGCTCTCCATGCCGTCCAGCAGCTGGGCGTCGGCGGCGGTCACAAGGGAATCCAGCCACGCGGCGTAGTCACTGCTGACCAGCGCGTTCTTCACGGACACCTGCCAGGCGGGGATGTCCTCGCCCACGAAGTACATGACGTGGTAGCCGATGTAGCTGCCGTCGTTGTAGACGATGCCGGTGTCGCCGGCCTTGCGGGAGGCATCGAAGCACCAGTCGTTGAACTCGGTGACCATCTGACCCTGCAGGATCTCGGTGTACAGGCCGCCGTTGGTGTTGGAGCCGCCGTCATCGCTGAGCTCGTTGGCCAGCGCGGCGAAGGCATCCTCCGTGCCGCCGTTGGCCTGCCACTGGGCCAGCGCGTCCTCGGCCTTGGCCTTGGCCTCGTCCTTCAGTGCCTGCAGGTCGGCGTCATACGTCTCGGCGTCCTTGTCCAGCGAGGAGGCGTCCACGCGGAACAGGATGTGCCGCACGTCCACGGAGCTGTACTCCTGACGGCCGCAGGAATGGAACACCACCACATAGCTGTTGGGATCGTCCGTGACCACGGCGCCCTCGTTGGCGGTGCGGGCGCTGTCGAACACCCACTGGGCCATGGCGGAGCCGGTGTTGGAGCCGGCGTCCACGCTGCTGTAGGTGCCCAGATCCTCATAGTCCTTGGAGATGGCCAGCAGCGTCTCGCCGTTCTGGTAACGCTCCAGCGCGGCAGCGGCGGCCTCGGCGGCAGCGGCCTTGGCGGCGGCGGACTCCTCCTCCGTGGGCTGGACGGTGTTGCCGTCGGCATCGGTGGTGGAGGAAGCGCTGCCCTTGAAGTAGATATACTCGTAGCTGGCCACGTTATAGGCGGAGGGATTCTCCTGATAGCTCTGCTCCAGCTGCTCGGTGGTATAGGTCAGATCCGCCTGATAGTGCTGCTTGTAGTGGCTGGCGACCTCCTCCATCGTCACCATCTCCTCAAACAGGGCGGGGGTCATGCCCTGCCCGTACACCAGCTTCAGGTAGGACTTTAAGGAGTAGCCCTGTGCCTTGACGTTGGCCTTGATGGTGTCCAGCGCGTCCTGCACCTCGGCGGTAATGTCGTCGTCGGCGCCGTGGTCATGAGCCTCGGCCTCCTTGACGGCCATGACATTGGTGGACAGCTGGTCGATGGCGTAGTCACGCAGGAACTGATCCCAGGTGATGTCGCCCTCGTCCGTGACCTGCAGCAGCATCTTGGCGGTGTCGTTCAGGTTCTGCTGATCCAGGGGCTTGCTGGTGTCCAGACCGTAATAGCCGGCGTTGGCGATGCTGTTGCGCATGCCCTGATAGTAGTAGTTTACCTGCGCGACGGTGTAGTTCTTGCCGTCGATGGTGATGGCGTCGGGATCGCGGTAGAACACGCCGGCGTTCACCAGCAGCAGCAGAACAGCCACCACCACGAACAGCACGGCGATGCCGCCGTACAGACGGTTGGTCTTGCGCTGCTTGGCCTTTTCCTCCGCCTCACGGATGACCTTGGGGTCTTTGATACCCTGACTGGCCAGATCCTGACGGTTCTTCTTTTCTCTTGATGCACTCATTTGCTTCATTCCTCTCAAAAACGGGCAGAATACGCCCTTGGTGATAAAATGCCTGATTATTATACAGGATTGCGAAACATTCTGCAAGGGGCAAGTGGCGGTAATTTATGAACGTTTCGGAAAGAAAAGGTGCTGCGGGAAAAAATAAGCGCCCCTCCGCCGTGCGGCGGAGGGGCGCTCAGCGATGGGCAGCGGCCGCGTTATAACCTGCACAACTCGCAGGTGGGTCGTCTCCAACTGACTTTACTGCTTCCAACTTCCAGCCGCGGAAAGCAGCCGGGAGGCCTGCAAACCATCTGTTGATCCGACGTCCCCTATAACCAATGTCAGGATAAAAAAGACCGCTGCCCATCGCTGAGGGCGGACGCGGCGCGTCCGCTTATCTTTATTATAGTGTACCAACTCCGGCCGTCGGATAAAGGCGGAAGCGGGGCGTGCCTGATTTTTTCAGTTGCCGTCGTCCCCGTCGTCCATCAGCTGCTCCATGAACAGGTCGTACACCTTGTCCAGCTCCTCGTCGCTGTCCAGCGTGCTCAGCAGCTCCTCGCCGTTTTCAACGATGGACTTGAGGATCACCAGACCGAAATCCTCCGCCTTTGCCTCGTCGGCCTCATCCTCCACCGTGGGGAAAAACGCCATGTATGTCTGGCCGTCCACCTCGATGGCGTCCACATACTCCAGCTCGATCTCGTTGCCGTCCTCATCGGTCAGCGTGATGAAGTTGGGGCCAAAATCCTCGCTCATGGGAAAACCTCCTTTGTCATGGTACCAACACTATAACGGTTTTCCCGGAAAAAAGCAAGCGCCTTTGCTGCGATATTTCCGGCTGTACGGGACTGAAAACAGATAGAAACGGATAAAATGAGTGGATTCGCCACTGGAAAGAGATGATTTTTTCGGAAATAGCACAATTTGAGGAGTTGACAGGCATGGTAAAATAATCCTTATAGTGGGTTTTTATAGGATTTTCCCGCGAAAGTTCTGACCACACCAAAGTAACAGAGAAAGGAAGGTGCCCTGTGATGGAAAGACGCAGACACAGACAGGCGCCGGAGCATTCCGACCGGACGCAGCAGAGCGCCAGACACATAGACAATGACCGGCAGGAGCGTGCGCCCCGGCGGCGCGGCAGCGTCCGACAGAAGGTGGGACGCATCATCGGTACGCTGCTGCTGGTGATCGTCCTGACCGGCGCCATCTTCGCAGGCATTTTCTCCGCATACATCAACAGCAGCATGCGGGGCAAGGTAGAGGTCTATCTGGACGAGTTCGAGACAAAAGTCTCGACAGAGCTGTACTATCAGGAGCCGGAGAGCGGCGAATGGGTCATGTACCAGACGCTGTTCATGGACGCGGAGAACCGCATCTGGGCCAATCTTGACCAGATACCCAAGAACCTCCGGAACGCGGTGGTAGCCATTGAGGACAAACGGTTCTACTCCCATAAGGGTGTGGACTGGCACGGCACCGCCCGCGCCATCCTCAGCACCCTGTTCGGCGGTAGCGTGCAGGGCGGCTCCACCATCACCCAGCAGCTGGTGAAGAACGTCACCGGCGACAACCAGAACACCGTCAAGCGCAAGGTGACGGAGATCTACCGGGCGCTGGATCTGGAGAAGCGCTACGAGAAGGACGAGATACTGGAGGCCTACCTCAACGAGGTGTACTTTGGCCACAGCTGCTACGGCGTGGTGACGGCGGCTATGACGTATTTCGATAAGGATGTGTCGGAGCTGACGCTGGCGGAGTGCGCCAGTCTGGTGGCCATCACCAACAACCCCTCGCTGTACGACCCCATCGAGGCCGGCTGGAGCCGCGAGAACAACCGGGAGCGCCAGCTGCTGGTGCTGCGGGCCATGCTGGAGCAGGAGAAGATCAGCCAGGAGGAGTACGATGCCGCCAAGGCCGAGGATATCCTGTTCGCCAACGGCTACACCATCTCCGGCAAATATGTGGGCAGGGACTCCGGCAAGACGGCTGATAACACCGACGGCGATACGGCTGCCGACACCGGCGACGGCAGCGAGCAGCTGTCCTCCGACGAGACGGAGAACAAGCCCCGCAAGTCCAGCCAGTCCTACTTCACCGATGCGGTCATCGACGACGTGGCAGCCGCACTGGTGGAAAAGTACGGCCTGACCGATGTTACCGATCCCCAGACCGGCGAAGTGACCACCGCCTTTGAGCAGGGCGTCAACATGGTGTACGGCAAGGGCTACAAGATCTACACCACCCAGAACCCCAACTATCAGGCCATCGCCGAGGAGATATGCTCCGACACGGCCAACCTGCCCTATACCACCAACTACACCAACGGCTACGGTGAGACGGAGACGGAGCAGCTGCAGGTGGGCATGACCGTGGTAGACCCCTACACCGGCTATGTGGTGGCCATGGTGGGCGGCGCCGGCATCAAGGAGGTGGCCCGCGGCTGGAACTGGGCCACCAGCGCACGTCAGTGCGGTTCGGCCATCAAGCCCATCTCCGTGTACGCCCCGGCGCTGGATGACGGCACCATCAACGGCGCGTCCGCCATCGACGACTATCCGGTGATGGTACTTAACGGCACGGCCTATCCCAAGAACGCCAACGGGCGCTACATGGGCCTGACGCCGCTGCACACCGCCATCGCGCGCTCCACCAACACCTGCGCCGTCCGCGTGGTGCAGGAGTACGGCACCGGCCGATCCTACGACTTCATGACCAACCGTCTGGGCTTCACCACCCTGACGTATCAGGACTCCCAGCAGGTGGGCAATATGGGTCTGGGCGGCCTTGACCGGGGTGTTACCACCGAGGAGATGGCGGCGGCCTTCGGCGCCTTCGCCAACGAGGGCGTGTACACCGCGCCCCGCACCTACACCCGCGTGGAGGATCCCGACGGCAACGTGATCCTGGAGAACGAGGCCAAGTCCTCCGTGGCCATGAAGGACACCACCGCCGCGCTGATGAACAGCCTCCTGCAGGAGGTGGTCAGCGCCGGTACCGGCTACGAGGGCCGTATCAGCGGGATGCATGTGGCCGGCAAGACCGGTACCACCAACAACGATCAGGATCGCTATTTCGTGGGCTATACCCCGTATTACAGCTGCGCCGTGTGGGTGGGCTACGCCCATAACCAGCGCATCGTGGCCAGCGGCAACCCCGCCGCCTCCATGTGGCAGAAGGTGATGAGCCGCATCCACGAGGGACTGGCGGACAAGGACTTCTTCAGCTGCTCCGGTCTGACCCGCGTCTCCGTCTGCGCCGACAGCGGTCTGCTGGCGACAGACAGCTGCGCCGAGGACTGCCGCGGCAGCCGGGTTTATTCGGCACTGGTGGCGGCGGACAACGCGCCGTCGGCCTACTGCGGTATGCACACCAGCCCCATCTATACCGTGACCCTTGAGGACGAGAACGGCAACGTCACCATGGCCAGCGGCTCCAAGCTGGACTATACCCGCCAGCGGCTGGAGGGCTTCGAGGATATCGAGGCTGAGGACGACTTCATGCTGCTGAACGGCTGGGGCGGCATGTTTGACGACGACTGGTGGGGCGGCCTGTTCGGCGATGACACCACCGGCGGCGACACCACCACCGACAGTACCGATGAGGAGGACATCCGCACCAGCTGGTGGGATTGACCGGCATCGGACACTGAAGCGCAAAAAGACCACCCCGGCCCAGCGGGCCGGGGTGGTCTTTTTTGTGTTTCAGGTTACTTGGCGGCGTTGCGGGCGGCCTCACGGCCGGCGCGGAACGCCTTCAGGTTCAGCTCCCTGACCTTGGCGGGCACCGTCTCGGCCACGATCTGCTCCCAGTCGATGTCGGGGCAGCCCAGCGAGTCGCACATAGCGCCGAACAGCACCACGTTCATGCACTTGGGATTGCCCAGCTCGATGGCAATGTCGCTGGCAGGCACGGCGATGGTCTTGAAGTTCCGGGCCATGGCCTCGATGCAGCCCTCGGGATACGACTCAGCGCCGGAGGCGATAGTGGTGGACTTGATGGCGTAGTCGTTGATGACAGCCACGCCGTCGGGATTCAGGAACTCCGCGTAGCGGACGGCTTCCATTTTCTCCAGCGCCACCATAATGTCGGCCTCGCCCTTGCCGAACACAGGGCCGTAGACCTTCTTGCCCCAGCGTACCTGCGTGGACACGCTGCCGCCGCGCTGGGCCATGCCGTGCACCTCGCTTTGCTTGACATCATAACCGGCCTTCATAAAGCCGTTGGACATGATCTTGGAGATCAGGATAGCCCCCTGACCGCCCACACCTACCAACAGGCAGCTTTTCACGTCGTTCATGTTACTTCTCCTCCTTTTCGATGGCATCAAACGGGCAGGCCTGGGCGCAGACCGTGCAGCCCACGCACTGGGTACGGTCGATGAACGCCTTGCCGTTCTCCATGGAGATGGCGGGGCAGCCCACCTTCAGGCAGCTCTTGCAGCTTCTGCACTTCTCGGTGTTGACCACGCACATGCCGGTGTCGTGCTTCACGCGCTTGATCAACAGGCAGGGACGGCGTGTGACGATGGCGGGGTGCTTGCCCTCGTTGAGAGCGGCTACGGCATCGTCCACGGTCTTCTTCATGGCCGCCAGATCCTGAGGATCCACGGTGAAGATGGGAGCGTAACCATAGGCCTCGAACACCTTCTCCACGCTGATCATGGGGGCCGCCTCGCCCATCAGGGTGAAGCCGGAGCCGGGGTTGTCCTGATGGCCGGTCATGCCGGTGATGCGGTTATCCAGCACGCAGGGGATCATGCGGCCGTTGTTGTAGATGATCTCGGCGGCGCCGGTCATGCCGCTGTGGAAGAACGTGGAGTCGCCCATCACGCCGAACACCACCTTATCGGTGACGCCCTCGCGCTGGAAGGACTTGGCCATGCCCATGCCGGCGGAGAAGCCGCCGCCCATGCAGATGCACACGTCCATGCAGTTCAGGGGAGGCGCAAAGCCCAGCGTGTAGCAGCCGATGTCGCCCGTGACCACATAGTTCTTGTTCTTGGACAGGGTGTAGAAGAAGCCGCGGTGGGGGCAGCCGGGGCACAGGGCGGGAGGACGCTTGGCCACCTGCACGTCGGTGATGGTCTTGTAGTTGGGCTTGATGCCCAGCACGCGCTCGCGCACCAGCTCGGTGTTCAGCTCGTACAGCTTGCCGGTGAGCTCCTTGCCGGTGCAGGCGATGCCGGCGGCCTTGATCTCATCCTCCATGAACGGATCCAGCTCCTCGATGACGTACAGCTTCTCCACCTTACCGGCGAAGTCGCGGATCAGATCCATGGGCAGGGGATAGGTCAGGCCCAGCTTCAGGAAGGACGTGCCCTCAGGGAACACCTCCTTGGCGTACTGATAGCTGATGGAGGCGGTGATGACGCCCACCTTGCCGTCGCCCAGCTCCACCTTGTTCAGGCCGTTCTCCAGCGCGCGGGTGCAGCCGTACTCAGCCAGCTTCACCAGACGCTCCTCCACGATGGGGTGGTTCAGATAGGCGTTGGCGGGGGCGCAGACGTACTTGCGGGTGTTGCGGGCATAGGCGGGTGCGGTGTGCTCCACGCGATCGCCGAACTCCACCAGACCCTTGCTGTGACAGACACGGGTGGTGGTGCGGTACAGCACGGGTGTGTCGAACTCCTCGGAGATCTCGCAGGCCAGACGCACGAAGTCCTTGCACTCCTGGGCGTCGCTGGGCTCCACCATGGCGATTTTGGCGGCCCGTGCATAGTGGCGGTTGTCCTGCTCATTCTGGGAGGAGTGGCAGGAGGGGTCGTCGGCGGTGACAACGACATAGGCGCCGTTGACACCCATGTAGCCGGCGGTGAACAGGGGGTCGGCGGCCACATTCAGCCCCACCATCTTCATGGTGCAGAACGCGCGGGAGCCGGCCACGGACGCACCGTAGGCCACCTCGGTGGCTACCTTCTCGTTGGGCGCCCACTCGCAGTACACGTCCTTGCCGTACTGGGGCAGATTCTCCAGAATTTCCGTGCTGGGCGTTCCGGGGTAAGCGGAACAGACCTTGATACCGGCTTCGTAGACGCCGCGGGCGGTAGCCTCGTTACCGGACATCAGATGTTTCATAGCTTTTTCCACCTTTCTTCTTTCTTATTGCCTTACATATTCCCATTGGATTGCAAACGGTTTAATACTGACCGGCCTCCTGCTGTCCGTGGAGCACCCGCAGAGCGCCCTCGGCCAGAGAACGCATCTCCTCCTCGCCGGGCAGGCGGATCACCTTGGCGATCTTGCCCACATAGGCGGTAATGTCCTCACAGAAGAAGTCCTCGTAGGCCATGCCGCCGGTGTAGACGATGGCGTCCACGTCGAAGTGCAGCACGGCGGCCATGGAGCCGATGTCCTTGGCCAGCTGATAGACCAGCGCCTGATAGGCCTCCACGGCCTTGGGATCGCCCTCCACCACCTTGGCGCAGACCACACGGAAATCGGTGGTGCCCAGATAGGACAGCATACCGCCCCGGCGTCCAAAGGTCTTCTTCACCTCGTCCTTGGTCTTGCCGCTGAAGCAGTAGTTGATCAGCTGGTTCACCGGCAGGCCGCCGGCGCGATCCATGCCCATGGAGCCCTCGTCCTTGACATTGCATACGTCCACCACGCGGCCGTGCTGGTGGGCGCCCACGCTGACGCCGCCGCCCAGATGGCACACGATGAGGTTCACGTCCTCGTAGGCCCTGCCCAGCTCCCCGGCGGCCTTGCGGCCGATGGACTTGTGGTTCAGAGCGTGGAACTGGCACAGGCGGCGGAACTCGGCAAAGCCGGTGTAGTGGGCCACCTCGGTCATCTCGTCCACGCAGACCGGGTCAACGAAGAAGGCGGGGATGCCCACCATGTCGCCCAGCTTCTTGGCCAGATACGCGCCCAGATTGGACGGATGCTCGCCGTAGGGAGCCGTCTCCACGTCGTGCATGACCCTGTCGTTGACGGCGTAGGTGCCGGAGGGAATGGGGCGGTACAGCCCGCCGCGTCCGCACACCGCGTCAAAGTCCGCCAGCTTGTACCCGGCGGCGGTGATGGCGTCCAGAATGGCGGTCTTGCGGTAGTCCGCCTGATCGATGACGCGGTCGAACTGGTTCAGCTCCTCGGCAGAGTGGTCGATGCCCAGCTTGTATAGCTGCTGGTCTTCGTCGAACACCGCGATCTTCGTGCTGGTAGCGCCGGGATTGATAACTAAGATCTTCATCGGTTCTCTCCTCTTTCTCTTATTTCGTCTCGGGGAAAGTGTGAAATATTTCACCGAATCATTTAATGAGCTATTCACATTATGGCATCGTCGCCCCCTGATGTCAACGGCGTTTTGGGCATTTCCGAAAAGTTGGCATATCGCACAAAAAAAGACCGCAAACGCTGGGCAAAACAGCATTTGCAGTCCATCGCGGATTCAGTTTTCCGGCTGACGCCAGCCGTCCAGCAGGGCAGCGGCCATCCGGCGGCCGCGGTGCACCAGATCGAAGCCCTGTTCGTAGATGCGCCACTCGAACAGCATGCCGCGGTGGAGCGCCACCAGATCGGCCACCAGCTCCTCCGGGTCGCGCAGGGGGGAGACACTGCCCTCCTGCTGGCAGGCGGCGGTCAGCTCCCGCAGGACGCGGAAATAGACGCGGGAGTCGTTGTCCCGCAGAATGGCCTGCTCCGGGTACTTCAGCCCGTGAATAAAGCTGCGGTACAGGGAGGGGTCTTTGCAGCTGATGTCCAGCGAGCGGCCCACGAAGTCCAGCAGCTTGCTGCGGGCGGAGATGCCGGTGTCGGCCAGATAGTTCTGCTCCAGTACCTCGTACTGGGCGTCCACACTGCTGGTGACGTGGATGATGAGCTCGTCCTTGCTCTTGAAGTAGTGGTAGATGTTGCCCACGGAGCAGCCGGCGGCCTGGGCGATCTGCTCCACGGACACGTTTTCGAAGCCATCGCGGTCGAAAAGATCCAGTGCCACGTTCTGGATACGGGAGCGCATCTCCAATGCCTGCCGTTTGCGGGCGGTCAGCTGTTTTTCCATAGTAACTCCTTTTGGGGCCATTTTTTCTTTATCATTGTATATCATAGCAAGTTTTCATCGGCAGGTCAAGGCGGGAGAGAGGGCTGTTTTTCAGCGATGCTCGTTAAAGAAAAAACTTTCGAAAAAAGGGTTGACATTTTTGGGAAGTGCGGCTATAATCTCACTTGTTCGTGACGCGCGAGTGGTGGAATTGGCAGACTCGCTAGATTCAGGTTCTAGTGTGCATTACGCACGTGCGGGTTCAAGTCCCGCCTCGCGCACCATCAAAAAATCCTTGAAAGCCTTGTGCTTTCAAGGATTTTTCATTTTCCTCGAAAGTGCTGACCCCCATCTTGACCCTTTATGTTTTTGTCAACCACGAATGAAGCCGCCGTGATTTGGCGGCTCTTTCCGTTTTTGGGGGTGACGAGGCGATATTCGCCCTTTCCGCGCCCTTCTTTTTGCAGCGGCTTGTTTACAACGATCACACCGCGTTCGAGGGCAACGCAAAGCAAACAGCGCGGGGGCGGTGCTATTGACCGTCCGCCGCGCTGTTTACTTTGCTTATTGCGGAATTATGCCAGCGGAGGTTTGCTCTGGCAGCTGCTTGATTTACGCAGCCATGACCCTCCGGAGAAACGTCACGCTCTGACTGCGGATGCAGTCACTTTCATTGCGGTGATGATATGTCTTTTCACTGGTTTAGCCCAGCTTGGCCCAGGTCAGGGGGCCCACGATACCGTCCACGCCAAGGCTGTTAGCCTTCTGGAATTCCAACACCGCTGTATAAGTCTTGCTTCCAAAGATGCCGTCCACATTGCCGCAGGTATACCCCTTGGCGTTGAGCAGCTCCTGGAGCTTACGCACGGCATCGCCGCGAGAGCCGGTGCGGAGCATGGGCTGGGTCGTGACAGGCGTCACGCTCACGGGCGTGGCGTCATAGAGCTTTGCCCAAGTGAGCTTGCCCACGATACCGTCCACACCAAGGCTATTAGCCTTCTGGAAGGCAGTCACCGCCGCATAGGTCTTGGCTCCGAAGATGCCGTCCACATTGCCGGAATCGAAGCCCTTGGCATTCAGCTTTTCCTGCAGCGTCTTGACAGCGTCGCCGGTGCAGCCCCAATACACCATGGGCATATCGGGTGCTTCAGGAGCGTAGTAGCTGCCGCCGCCGGAGGAGGTGGACTTGTGATACAGCTCAATGGAGCCGGTCAGCGTCGTGTAGTTGGCGTCGGCGGGAGTGAAGAGCCACTTGTAGGTAGTATTGGCCTCCACAGTGGTGGTACCGGGCAGGACATTGCCTGCGTTATCTACCCACACCAGCGTACCGGCGTTGGGGTTCAGCGTGCTGCCGGCAGTGGTCAGGCCAGCATCCGCCAGCGTCTTGCCGCTGGTGGTGATAGCCGTGTACTTGGGTGCGCCGGTGGAGGTCGCTCTGGTGATGGTGATCTCCACCTCTGCGCTGGTGATGCTGTTGTAGCTTGCATCGCCAGCCTTAGTAGCGCTGACCCTGACCTTACCGACATTGACGGGAGTCAGCTTGCCGGTGGCGTCAATGGTCGCCTCGCCGGTGCCGTTGGTCACAGCGTAGGTCACCGCGCCGGAACCGGAGCCGCCGCTGGTGCCAAGCTGCAGGGTCTGACCGTAGACCACGGTGGTTCCGCCGGTGAGGGTCAGAGCCGCCTGGTCGTCCTTTGCTGTGAGGGTGATCTTCACATTGACGGTGGAATTCTCATAGTTGCCGGAGCCGATGGTCACGGGCAGGGTGACGGTATCGCCGGCCGCGCCGCCGGAGAGGGTGTAGGTCACCTTGCCGGTGGCATCCACATCCCAGCTCGTGACCGTCACAGAGCCGGTCTTGCTCTCGGCGCCCTTGGTGTAGGTCAGCGCGCCTGCGTCAGCGGGCATCACCGCGCCGATTGCCTTCTCGCCGGTGGTCACGTTGTACTTCTGGCTGACGGGAATATCCGCCAGTGCGGGAGCAGTTGCCTTGGTGATGTTCACCGTGACGGCGGGCAGAGATCCCACGAGCGTATAGTTGCTGGCCTTGCCGGTGCCGTCTGTCAGCGTCACGCCGGAGTAGGTCACATTGTACGTGCCAGCCTTGGCGTCGGAGATGGTGCCGGTGGCGGGGATGCTCACATCCAGCGTTTCACCGCTCACAAGGCCGGTAAAGGTCAGAGTGCCCTTGGTCAGGCCAACCGTCTTATTATCCTTCACATAGCTGCGGCCGGTGGCGTTGATACCGCCGGTGAGAGTGACATCCTTCGCCGTGATCTCGCAGGGGACGGAAACGGTGGTCGCGCCGCCCTCGATCTTATAGTTGTCCTTGTCGGTGCCAACGAGGGTGATGTTTACATCCATCGTGGACTGACCGCCCACATCGGCATCCGTGTAGGCCACAGGCGCCGTGACGACGGTCACCGCATCGCCGGTCAGGATCCCGCTGACGCTCAAAGCGCCGGAGGCGGTACCAATGCCTGTGGTGCTGTCGTACTCCTTGCTCACCTTGTAGTCACCGGCCGCCACGGTTACTTCCTTCTGCGCCACGGTAATGGTTGCGCTGTCGGAGCCGTAGTGCGTGCTGGTGGTGTAGGTGACCGTCAAGGCCGCGCCGGCGGCATCCGCCTTCTTCACCTTGATGGTAGGCGTCGCGGTATCCGCACCGGAGACGATCTCCAGAATGGTATCATCGGAGCTGCTCCAGCTCCAGGTACCGCCATCAGGAGCAGACTTGGCGGCGGTCAGGGTGAAGCTTGCATCGCCATAGGTCTTGCTGGTGGGCGGGGTGGTGATGCGCACACCGGCATCCGCCTTGTTTATCACTTCTACTGTGATGGTAAATGTCGCCGGTGCGGTGAAGTTGTGCGTACCATAGGCGTTCACCTTGATGTCGAAGGTGGCTCCGGCGGCTACAGAGGAGGCAGCCTTCAGCTTGTTGCCGGCAAGCGTGATACCGGCCGGTGCGCTGTCCAGCGCGTAGGTCAGCTCTGCGCCGCTGTCGGTGTTGGTAAAGGAAGCCCAGTCGGAAATGTCGACCTCCACTCCATTATTCACAAGCTGGCGCGGGGTCGTTGCCGTAATGACAGGCGTGGCCTGATTGATGGTGAAGAAGACTGCGGAGGTATCCAGCTTCAGATTGAAGTTATTACCAGCCTCCAGTGTGCCGAGCCCGATGATATACGCGCCGACATCCGTGCCGGTGTACGACAGCGCGCCGGACTTGGCGGCGTCGAACAGAGGCTTGAGGGTCGCGTCTCCGTCGATACTGGTGGTGTAGGGCAGGGTGGGGTCAGCCGTGCCGTAGGTCTTGGACAAGCCGGAGGTGGGCGTGATGGTCACATCCTTGGCAGCCAGCGACCAGGTTGCGATGGCTTCGCCGGTGTAGTTGCCGGCACCAGAGATCCCCAGAGTCATATTACCTACATTGGTAAGCGGGTTAAAACCGCTGGTTTCGATGTAGTCAGTGCCTTTGTTTAGCACAGTGGTGCCATCCTTGACCGAATAAACAGGATCATGGGCGCTGCCGTCATAGGTCGCCTGCGTACCGAGGATGATCATGCTGTCGGTCAGAGCCTTCTGGCTGATGGTGAACTTCTTGGCCACGGAGGTAGCGGAGCCGTAGCTGCTGTCCGCGGCAAGGGTCGCCGTGACCCAATAGTCACCGGCATTCTTGGGGGCCGCGCCGTTGGAGGCCGCGCCGCTGTTGGCATTGGTGGTCACGGTGGTGCAGCCCTCATCGGTGTAGTAGGTATAGGTCACCGCGCCCGTACTGCCGGTCTGGCTCACGGCGGGATCAGTCACAGCATTTCCATCATAGGTCTTGCTGGGGTCGCCGGTGATGGAGATGGAGCTGGTTCCGGCTTTGATGTCAAAGGTATAGCTGCCGGCAGTAAAGCTGTAATTGCCGTCGGCCAGCGGCGCGATAAAGATCTTGCCCGGGCCGACATTGGTGTTGTCCTCGTACTTCGTGATCTCGTAATCCAGACCAAGCACAAGCTCATCACCGTAATTGTCCGTTTTGATCGTCGGAGTAGGCTCAATGGCAGAGCCGGTATAGTACACCTCGATGGGGATCATAATCGGATAACCGGCGCCGAGAGCGACCTGTGTCGCCGTCACGGGGACATCAATGTTTTCCACCGTTTTGTAATTTGCCGTATCGGTGGGCACGAACTTGGCCTTGTAGGTGTGAGGATTATCCTTCACATTGCCGACCTTCTGCGTATTATCCATCCAATACCACCTGCCGTCGGTATTGCCGGTGGGGTTGGTCAGCGTAATGGTGCTGAGCGCGGACCCGAAGGCGGCGGTTGATCCTGTGGGAGCCGCGCAGACGGGGGTAGACTGAGCATCGGTCGCAGGGAAGGTCGCCTTGAACTCTAACTTGCTGCCGTCAGGAGATACGCTCTTATCGCTGATAGTCGCATCCGTAACGGTGGGGGTCACATCGTTGGCGAACTGATAGCCGGTGTTGGCTGTCAGCTCCACCTTGGCAGTGTAGGCGGTGTCAGCCGCAAAGGTGCCGGAAACGGCCGGATCCCAAATGATGCTGCCGGTGTAGTTCGTACCGCTGATGGTAGTCACCGGCGTGCCGCCCTTCTCGGGCTTGGTGATGGTGACAGGCAGGGCGCCGGTGAGTTCGGAGACAAAGTTGATTTCATTTTCAATTACTTTCAACTTCAATTCATTACCCACAGCGTCACTAACCGCATAGTTAGATAGGGTAACTTTCTGGCTTCCAGTTGTGCCTGCCGCAATGGTAGCACTGATCTTCAACAGATCAATATCGGTTTTGTCTGTGCTATCCATATACACCAAGGTGTAGACTTTTGTATCCGGCTTGTATGCGTTCGAAAATACACTTTCGGTAACTTCAGCGACCTGCCATTTGCTTGGATCTGTTGTGAATGTTATGGCAGAGGGGGCTACAAGTGTAAATCCAGCCGACCCAATCTTTTCGGAAGTATCAAGAAGTTTCACATTAACCGTATATACTACTTCCGTGTCTGTCTTAGGACTCGCCATTGTTGTTTGGCTCGGTGTGATACTTAGCTCAGCTTGGTCTGTTGCAGCAAAGGCAGATACAGAAAATAAACTGCAAAGCAAGGAGAGCGTCAGTATCACCGCTATAATTCTTTTCATAAGGGCCTCCTTATAGTTTAATTTAATACAGCAAGTTACCTTCTATGTGCGAAAGCAACCTCTTTACATCTGCGGTATTGGGTTTCCCTCCGCTTTTGTTAATATCACCTCGTTCGTCCTTATCCAATCCGGCACCGCCGCTTTGGATGCAACTCAACAGGAACTTAACATCCGCAATGTTGACACTTCCGTTTTTGTTTACATCTCCCAACAAATAAACGGATATGTCTTGGGTCACAGGAGTAGAGTCAACTGCGAGAACAACCTCCTCAGTGATATGATTGGCCTTCATCACCTTCAGGGTATAAGTCCCAGCTGGGACGGCGGCAAAGGAGTAGTTCGCACTATTGCCGCTCACGGTGTCTTCATACGCCGGTTCGGTAAGACCTGCCTCAATGAGCTGCACGGTGACATTCTCGCCGGTATCGCCGTAGCTGGTGACCGTCCCGCTCACCTCCACGCCCTTGGACACGGTGGGAATGGTCGTGTTCTTTACGGTCAGAGCATAAGCATCCTCATAGTCATAGAAGGCGTCATACAGTACGCCGTTGATCCAGACCTTGGGATTATCGGCCAGTCGGAACAGGCTGCAGCTGTCACCCACGAGGTATTCATCCTTGACCTTCATCTCTTGGATGGTGTTGCCGCTCCAAGTGAGGGAGGTCACCTTTATGCCTGGCTGGGTGGTGCACTGTTCCGCCGTGGGCATGGATTCGCCCTCATACAGCGGAACGGTCACTTCGGGGGCAAAGACCAGCCACACATCGAACTCAAGGGTTTTCCTATCCGCGGAGAGTGTGAAGCCGCCCTTTAACAGTTGCCCGTTGGAGCTGTTCGGTTTGCAGTTGGCGCGCAGCTTCATGTTGTCGCTGAAGATCGCATTCTCGGCGGCGCTGCAAGTGATATGGGCGCGGTAGCAGCCGCTGTCCTTATCCAACGCACCGTTGTTATAGGGGGTATTTCCTTTGTAGAATGTGATCTCCGTGGTCGCTCCGTCAACGCCGGATACGGTATGCCGGATACCCGACATATTGCTGACAATACTGCTGCCGGAGTACACATCGAAGATCACTGTCATGGATGTGTACTCATTTGCATAGAGGATCGCCCTTACGGTGATATCCTGCTCGGGCATGTAGAAGTAGTAGGTGCCGTCCGCAAGCGGGGTGATGGTCAAGCCCTCCATGGAGGAATACCAGCCCTTAAAGGTGTACCCCTCGGGAATGAAGGGCGTCAGTTTAACCTGCTTGCCCACCTCCACCTTCGTGCCGTGCGCTACCGGGCTGCCGTCTACCGTGGCGGTGCAGCTTTCCAGCCAGAGCTTATTCGCGTCCGGCAGCTTGATGGTGTAGAAAGTCGACCCTCCGAGGATGGCAGAATCGTTACTGCTGCTTTTGGGGTCGGGCACCCGCACGCCGACCTGTAAGTACGCGGCGTCGTAGCCGGAAGCCGCAATAGTATCCGGGTCAAAGGAGATCACGGTTTCTTCGGTATAGTTGGTGTAGGTAGAACTCGAGGCGACGCGCTTTGTGCTGTACACCAGCTCCGCATTGATAGGCCACCTGTCGGGGTGGTCCTTGGTAACGGTGGCCGTGATGGGGCCCCTGATGGTGAGGGTGTGGTTGCTCTCCTCGTAGTTCCCATCGGGGGCAAAGGCCACGCTGCAGTAAAGGCCGATGTCATCATTGGAAACCTTCTGCAAAGGCACACGCGTTGTCGGACTCCATGCGCCGGTCGTCTTGGATTTGAACCGCACCCTCAAATGGGTCACACCGAGCCATGTTTCGCTATCCTTCAGCACAATGACGCCATCGCTCGTGCTCGGCGAGGTTCCCACCGGATCGCCGGGGTCGGCGCCGCCGTTGTTAAAGGTATAGTACATCTCGTACTGGTCGTAGTCGAAGTTGGTCGCCTTCACGATCAGCCCCCGAGCAAACAGATAACAGTCGGAGGTATCGGGTGACAGCGGAGTTTCCTCGCGGCTGCAGGTCAGCGATGCCAGCTCCGGCGCGGGCGGGGTGGCCATGGTGGGGTAGTCGATGCGGAACGCATCGCTGATATGCCATCTGCCGCTGCCGTCCTGCAAGGCGATGCGATACCATTTTCCCGAGGGAAGGACATAGTGGATGCCGCTGCCCGCCTGCGGTGCGAAGACGCTCACGCCGGAGGTGACTGTATTGATGGGGTTTCCGGACGCATCCGTCGCCGGTGTCGGGCCATCGGACGAAAGGGTGTAATAGTCGTCAATCAGCCGGCCGGTGGCATTTTCCAGGCCATAGCCCGCCGCCCAGCTTATTTTGCCGGTGGGGCAGTTGGCAGCGGGACTGTAATCGTAAGCGCAAGTCGGCGGGGTGGTAAAGGGATCATATTTTGCCAAAATCCTGCGCGTACCCGGACCGTCAAAATGCAGCGTGACCGTTTCGTCGGTGGATTTGCTGCCGGAGGCAAGGTAGGAAATGGAGATCTCCTCGGTACTGGAATTGGCACGCAACGCGACCCACTTCTTGAAGGGGATGTTGCTTTCCGGGGCGGTGATGGTGATGTCGGCGGTGTCGTTAGTCAGCGCCCGGTACAGCTGGTTATAGAATGTGTATCGGCCGTCCTTGATTCTCCCGTCGCAGACATATAGCTGAACGGCATCGGAAGTAGCACCGGGGATGTACTGGATCTGATGGAAGCCGTTTCCTTCGAATTTTACTTTGGTAAGCCCCGCGTTCACACTTTTCCAACTGGGGTATATATCGAAGTCATATTTTTCCCCGGCGGCGCTGGAGTTGTATAACCCCTCCGTGACGATCCTCATGTACCCTACCCGATTCATATGGAAGCTGTTTGTGGCGCCGGGAAGCCCCATGAAGGCGAAGGAATATTTCAGTCTGTCCTGATTCTGCATCCTGATATTCACACTTCCGGCAGTGTCGATATCAAGGTCATGGGTGCCGTGGCCGGAGGAGTAAACCCGTACCGCTTGCTCGGCATTACTGCATTTGATATCCAGACTGGAATTGCCCTTCAGGTAGACATTGCCCGCATGGATCGCGGAAGACTCGTTGCTTTCCGGGACAGCCACATCGATCCGCACCGTGGCACGCTTGCCAATATACAGATCCGAGGCAAAGATACCCTGGGCGTAGTTCATGAATCTTGCGGTTTTGTAGTCTGCGCGGATGGTCAGCGAGGCATCGCTGTCATCGTAGGCGCTTTGGATACGGAAGCCAATGGCATTGCCGATGGGCTCGTTGCCTTCTGTTGCGCTGCCGCAGGAAAGCCCTCGATAGTTCTTCTGATAATCGGTCACAGACCCTGCCCCGGCGGTGAGCACGCTGTTGCCGTGCAACTTAATGTCAATGTACTTTCCCGAGGCGCCGCCGCTCCCCTTGACATAGGTAATGGACTGCGCGTGAAAGGATTTCAGGATCAGCGTCCATTTTCCATAGGAAGTGTATGGGTCTTGGTCTGTACGTTGCAGCTCCGCTACATAGGTGGTACCGGAGATCGGATCGGTTGCCACGCTGCTGTTGTTGCGGAAGATAGCCTTGCCGGGGAACAGCTTGATTTTGGTGCCGTCCTCCATGATCACCAACAGGTGGGAATCCTCCGCCGTCCCTGCCAGCATGGTGGGCTGGGAGACGGTCTGCGCCTCCCGTACCTCCTTCGGATCCTCATTCTCGGGCTGTGTCTCCGGCGTCTCCGGTGTCTCCGGGGTTTCCGGGGTCTCCGGCGTCTCCGGTGTTTCCGGCGTCTCCGGTGTCTCCGGTGTTTCCGGCGTCTCCGGTGTTTCCGTCACCGCCGCGGGTGGGCCGGTGCCGCTGTCCTCCGCCGTGGCCAGCGCCATGGCGGGCAACATGGTCGCCGCCATGACCAATGCCATCAGCCAGGCGGTCAGCCGTTTGTAGGTCTGTTGTGCCACGCTATTTCTCCTCCCTTCTTTTATTTCGGCTTGTAAAGCTGTCGCGGAATATGCTACAATGGAAAGGCTGAAGAGGCGGTCGGCTCGACAGGATATAGGGCGTCGAGCGCTCTTTAGGTTGGAGCTTCGCTCCAACCTAAAGGGGGTACCCCCTTTAACGATTCTCTGTTCGCCTGCCGGTCGCCGGACGGGTGCGTCCGGCTCCACACACACTACTTTTGTAGCATATTTTCATTCTTTTGTCTGTCCCCTAAATCCTTCATTTAGGGGACAAGGAGGAAAAATATTTTTGAAAAACCAGAAAATCCGCCGGATTTTTCAAACACTTGTTCTTTTTTGGGGGTATATTTCATGAAAAAGCGTATGCTGGCGGCTCTGCTGCTGCCCGCCCTTCTTTTCACCCTCTCCGGCTGCGGAGAGAAGTCCCTGCTGCATAAAAAGGAGCCGGTCTCCCTGTCCTTCTGGCACGTCTACGGCGAACAGGCCGGCTCACCCATGGATCTTTTGGTGCAGGAGTTCAACCGCACCGTGGGACGGGAGCGCGGCGTGCAGGTGAAGGTCACCGGCACCAGCAGCGCATCCAAGATCGGGGGTTATCTGAAGGAGGCGCAGAGCGGCGGGCAGGAGGTGCAGGAGATGCCCGACCTTTTTACCTGCCACATCGCCGACGCGCTGGAGCTGGGCGAGGACAACCTCGTGGACTGGAACAGCCAGTTCACGCCGAGTGAGCTCTCCGACTTCGTCCCCGGCTTTCTCTCCGACGGCACGGCGGAGGACGGTCGGCTGCTGGTGTTCCCCGTTTCCAAGTCCACGCAGCTTCTGATGTGCAACGGCAGCGGCTTCGCCCGCTTCTCCGACGCCACCGGCGTCCGCTACGATGACCTCGCCACATGGGAGGGCTTTTACGACGCCGCCGGCAAGTTCTATGACTGGTCGGGCAAGCCCTTCTGCGCGCTGGATTATCCCATCCGCGCCGTGGAGCTGAACGCCATGGAGCACGGCAGCGGGGATTTCTACACGGAAAACGGCTGGTACGATACCAATAACGCCGTATTCAAGGAGAGCTGGATGCAGTTCGCCCGATCCCTGGCGCAGGGGCATGTGGTGATCTCTGATCTCTACTCCAACACCCAGGTGATGACCGGCGATGTGCTGTGCGGCCTCGGCTCCTCCGCGGCGATCCTTTATTATAATGATACCGTCACCTACCCGGACAACACGCAGGAGCCCATGGATCTCCATGTGCTGCCCATGCCGAAGACGGCGGGAGCGGACGCTCTGATGACGCAGGCAGGCGTGGGGCTTTGCGCCTACAAGACCACCGCGCAGAAGGCGGAGGCCGCCGCGCTGTTCGTCCGCTGGCTGACGGAGGCGGAGCGCAACCTCGACTTCGTGGCGCAGACCGGCTACATGCCGGTGCGCAGCGGCGCCTTTGACGCCATCTCGGATTACGGCAATTTCCCGGCGCCCGCAGCGGCTTATGAGAGTCTCTATGCCGCGCTCAAGACCATGCGCGAGGACTATGTCCCCGTGTCCGAGCCGCGCTTCGAGGGCTACTACGGCAGGGTCAGCGTCCTCTATGACGGCCTGCGCCAGCTCCAGAAGGAGCTGCCCAAGCGCGCCGCAGCCGGCGAGGACATCGACGCGCTGGCGGAGGAGACTTGGGCGTTGTTCTGCTCCATTCGCTGAAAAAATCGACTACATCGGGAAGGGGGGCGAAGGAATATGCCCGGCTTTCTGCTCTCAAAACTGAAACAGGCACAGCCCTCCATGCGCCGCCGGCTGTTTCTATACATGGGCGCATTGGCGCTTCTGCTGCTGGCGGTGCTGTTTGTCGCCCTGCTTCTGCTTGGGCAGCTCAAAAGCCCACGGGCTGAAACGGAAAAGGCCCTGACCTTCCAGATGGGGGCCTTTCGCTCGGATATGACCTCCCTGTGGCGGAATGTCTCTGTCATGGGCGTCCATCTCTCGGAGGATATGACAGACCTCATTGAGGAACAGACCCCGGACTTTTCCTCCCTCAACGGAGACGTAGACGCCGTGGGCGCCTTGCAGGAGACCATGCTGGAGCCGCTGTGCCAATATGCGCGGCAGACGGATTGCTCCGGCGCGTTTGTCCTGCTCAATGTCTCGCTCAGCTCTGATCCCACCGTGGATTCCCACGCCGGACTGTATGTGCAGCGCGGCAACGCCGAGCACACCACCGGCGACCTGCTCCTCTATCGCGGCATGGCGGACATCGGGCGGCGGCATAAGGTGATGCCCCACCGGAAGTGGGCGCAGGAATTTGACCTGTCGAGATCCCCCGGCTTTGCGGAGCATCTGGAAAAAGCCTCCGCACCCATAGAGCATAGCTGCCGCACCACAGAGTTCATCACCCTGCCCGGTACCACAGAGCAGGCGATATTGCTGACCGTCCCCCTGATCGGCGCGGATGGCACGGTGTACGGTCTGTGCGGCTTTTCCGTCAATCAGACCTACTTCTCGGCGCACCACGCCCAGCCGGCCGGCATTGGCAGCCTTGCCTGTGTTCTGTCGGACGCCGCGGCGGGGCTGGATGTTCAAAAAGGGCTTCTGACCTATCCCACGGACGACTTCTGTTTTGTGCCGGATGAGCTGCTGGAAAAAAAGAGCCTGCACGGTGGGCTGACCGCCTTCGTAGGGACGGAGCTTTCTTTTGTCGGCATTTCGGAGCCGTTTACAGTGGCTGCCGGGGATGAGGCGCCTCACGATCTGACGGTGCTGATCTCAAAAGCCGCCTATGACCGCGCCATGCTGAAAAGCGGGATAGAGATCGCCGCCCTGCTGACGCTGCTGGTGCTTTTTGCCGTGGGCTGCTGCCTGTTCTATACCCGCCGCTATCTCAGACCCATACTGGAGGACATCGATCATGTCACCGTGGCGGGCGGCGAGAAGGGAAAGCCCATCTTTGAGGAGCTGCTGCCCATCTCCGAGAAGATGCAATCCCATGAGGAGGCTGTGACCGTTCTGAAGGCGGAACGGCAGGACGCACAGGACAGAGCCGAGCAGCTTTTAGGCGAAAAGCTGGGACTTCAGGAGCAGATGGAGGGTATGCAGGGGCAGCTGGACGATTCCCTTGCGGAGATCCGTCGCTTGGCTCACCTCGGAAAGAAGGAGCTTGATCCGGCCGACTATGAAAAATTCCTAAAGGGCTATGCCAAGCTGAGCACCAAGGAGCTGGAAATATGCGAGGCTCTTGTCAGCGGCCTGAGTACCCGCCAATGTGCGGAGCAGACCGGCTGTGCCGCCAGCACCGTAGATACATACCGCAAGAGGGTCTATGAAAAGACCGGCATCCACAAGGTACGGCAGCTGCAGCTCTGCGTTGCGCTCATGCGGATGGAGCAGCAGGAGGCGGAAGCACAGAAAGAATCATGACGGCAATGGCGGCGGCGCATCTCTCCACGAGAGGATGCGCCGCCGCATGCTTTCTGGTATGACGCCGCTTTTCGATGGAGGGCGTCCGTGAAAATTTTTGATGGTATCGTTTGTGCCCCTATGATACAATGGAGCGGACAAAAGCGTGAGGACGGTGACGGCCATGTATTTTACATACGGCGCAGCGGAGCTGAACTATCTGCGGAAGAAGGACAAGCGGCTCGGCGGGGTCATTGACCGCGTGGGGCCCATCCGCCGTGAGGTGGATCCCGACCTGTTTTCATCTGTCGTCCACCACATCATCGGCCAGCAGATCTCCACCAAGGCACAGGCCACCATCTGGCAGCGGATGCGGGACGCGCTGGGACAGGTCAACGCCGAGACTGTTCTGGCGGCGGGTGTCCCCCGGCTGCAGGCGCTGGGCATGACCTTCCGCAAGGCGGAGTACATCACGGACTTTGCCGGGAAGCTCCACACCGGCGCCTTCGATCTGGACGCGGTGGCGCACATGTCCGACGAGGACGCGATACAGGCGCTCAGCGGCCTGAAGGGCATCGGCGTCTGGACGGCGGAGATGATCCTGCTGTTCTGCCTGCAGCGCCCGGATGTCTTCAGCTATGACGATCTTGCCATCCGGCGGGGCCTGCGGATGCTCTACCGTCACCGGGACATCGACCGGCAGCGGTTTGAGCGGTACCGCCGCCGCTTCAGCCCGTATGGCAGCGTGGCCAGTCTGTACCTGTGGGCGGTGTCCGGCGGGGCGATCCCGGAGCTTCGGGACCCGAAAAAATAAGCAAAGCGTCACCGGCTCGAACAGCTCCTCCGACACGATGGTGATGTCCGCGATCTCCCGGGCGATGTCCGCGCGGGGGAGATGGCGACGCCCGCGTCGGCCTCGGACAGGGCGGGGGAGTCATTCGTGCTTTACGCCATGGGCAGGCGTACGGTAAAGGTGCTGCCTGTGCCGGGGGTGCTGGATACCTCCGCCGTGCCGCCGTGGAGGCGGGCGATCTGCCGCACCATGAACAGGCCCAGTCCCGTGCCCTCGCTGCCGGAGCGGGCGGGATCCGCCTGATAGAACCGCTGCCAGATGTGCTCCTGCAGCGCCGGCGGGATACCGATGCCGTCGTCGGCCACGGACAGCACCGCCGTATCGCCCTCCCGCCCCACGGTGACGGCGGTATGGCCGCCGTCCCGGCCGTAGCGGAAGGCGTTGGAGATGAGGTTGTTCAGCAGCCGGGTCATCAGCGTCACGTCCAGCGGCAGCGTCACCGGCTCCGGCGCGCCGCAGGTCAGGGTGATGCCCCGGGGAGCCAGCTGGGCCTGCGCCGTGCAGACGGACTGCGCCAGCTCGCTGAGGTCGGCGCACTCCTTCTCCAGCTTCTGGGTGCCCTGCTCCAGCCGGGTGATGTGCAGCAGCTGGGTGATGAGCCGTGACATCTGCCGGGCCTGCCCGTGGATGACCTCCACCCCGGCGCAGTAGTCCTTCACCGTGGGCTGGCCCTGCTCCAGTGTGTCGCACTCCGTCAGGATCACGGCCACCGGCGTGCGCAGCTCGTGGCTGGCGTCGGAGGTGAACTGAGCCTCGGCGTGGAACGAGCGCTCCAGCCGGTCGAACATGTCGTCAAAGGCCCCGGCCAGCCGGTTGATCTCGCTGCGGCCTCGGGGCAGGCCGATGCGGCGGGACAGATCCTCGCCGCCGGAGATGCTGGCCGCCGCGGCGATGACCTTCTCCATAGGCTTGAAGGAGAGACTGGAGATGAGCCAGCCGCCGGCCACGCTCAGCAGCACCAGCGCCGGCAGCACAGACCACGCCAGCGGCACGATGACCTCCATGACGCTGCCCTTGGCGTTGGCGGAGATGGTGCCCCGTACCCACAGGGCGCCGCCGTTCATAGCCAGCGGCAGGTCGTAGACATAGTACGCGCCGTCGCTGCCCTGCGCCGTGCGGATGGGGCCCGCCGTCAGCGGCAGCACCTCCGTGACGGCGGGGGCGGCGGAGCCGGCCACCAGCCGGCCGTCCGCGTCGAAAATTTCCGTGTATACGCCGTGCCCGAAGAACTCCACATCGCTGAAGTCATAGGCCCCGTGGTCGTACTCCACATCGTCGGCGTTGCGCTGCACCATGCGCACCACCTCCGCCGCCGGCGGGCGCGTCACCTGGTTGCGGTTCATCAGCATGACGAACACCAGCATCAGGGCGGTGATGACGATCATCAGCAGGGAGAACCAGATGGTCATGCGCCATTTGATGGAGATATGTCTCATACCGGCTCGTCCTCCTTCAGTACCCAACCCATGCCCCGTACGGTGTGGAGCAGACGGGGGCGGCCGCCGCTGTCCAGCTTCCTCCGCAGATAGCTGATGTACACGTCCACCACGTTGGTGCCGCCGGCGTAGTCGTAGCTCCACAGACTGTTTTCGATCTGCGTCCGGGACAGCACCACCCCCTGATTACGGATGAGGTACTCCAGCAGGGCATACTCCCGGGCCGACAGCTTCAGCGGCGTGCCGCCCCGCACGGCGGTGCGGGCGGCGGTGTCCACCGTCAGGTCGGCCAGCGTATAGATGCTGGTGCGGCCGCTGCCCTTGCTGCGGGTCAGTACCCGGAGCCGGGCCAGCAGCTCCTCCAGCGCGAAGGGCTTGATCAGATAGTCGTCGGCCCCGGCGTCCAGCCCGGCCACCCGGTCGGACACGGTGTCCCGGGCCGTCAGCAGCAGCACCGGCACGGCGCCGCCCCTGGCGCGGAGGGTGCGCAGGACGGTGAGCCCGTCCACCTTGGGCATCATGATGTCCAGCACCACGGCATCGTAGTCCGCGCCGTCCAGATAGAGCAGGGCCTCCCCGCCGTCCGATACGGCGTCCACCGACCAGCCGGCGGCGGTGAGGGCCTTCGTCAGGGAGCGGTTGAGCTGGGGCTGATCCTCAGCGATCAGGATACGCATAGGCAATACCTCCGTGGCGGCAGAATGAGAACGCACCCGCCCGCCTGCGGCGGACGGGTGCGTGGGGGCGTACCGTCGATGATATCAGTATAGCAGATGGAGGAAATTCTGGCAAGTGTCAGGCGGTGAGCAGCGGCAGGTCGGCGGCCTCCACACCCTCGTACTTGCGGGTCAGATAGTCCTCGATATAGGCGGCCTCGGCCACGGTGCGCAGGTTGTCGTAGCACTCCAGCTGCTGCTCGTAGGCGGCGGTGACGGCCAGCGTCTCGCCGGTATGGATCAGACGCAGCACCACGCCGTTGTCCAGAGTGCGGGTGCTCTCCAGCGCGTAGTTGGCGGGAGCGGCCTTCTTGATGAGCCGGATGTTTTTCATATCGGTTACCTCCTGTGAAGTGTTGTTGTGTTGTTCGGTATGGCTGTATCATACGGCCCGATTATTAGAAGAACATTAGAAAATTCAAAATATTTTTTTGAACACGACTGTTTTTTGCGGCGGATGTCTTTTCAAAGCGGGCATCCGGTGGTAAAATAGTGCGCAGCAGAAAGACATGAAAGGAGCGTTTCCCATGAAAAAGAGTGTTCTGCGGGAGTATGCCCGTCTCATCGCCCGTACCGGCGTCAACGTGCAGCCGGGGCAGGAGGTGTTCATCGCCACCGAGCTGGATCAGCCGGAGTTCGTGAAGATGCTGGTGGAGGAGTGCTACAAGTGCAAGGCCAAGAAGGTGGTAGTGGACTGGAACTACCAGCCCCTGCAGAAGCTGCACTACCGCTACCGCACCCTGACCACCCTGTCCAGGCTGGACAACTATGAGGAGGCCCGCTGGCAGCACTATGTGGACACCATCCCCTGCCGCATCTACCTGCTCAGCGAGGATCCCGACGGCCTTAACGGCATCAATCAGGAGAAGATGGCCAAGAGCCGCCAGCGCCAGTATCCCGTGATTAAGAAGTACCGCGACCAGATCGAAAACAAGTACCAGTGGTGCATCGCCGCCGTACCCGGCGAAGCGTGGGCCAGGAAGCTGTTCCCCGGCCTGCGGAAGTCCCAGGCGGTGGAGAAGCTGTGGGAGGCCATCCTGTCCGCCAGCCGTGCGCTGGAGGGCGACCCCGTGGCCAACTGGGAGTCCCACAACCGGGACATGCAGGAGCGCTGCGCCTATCTCAACGGCCTGCACATCCGGGAGCTGCGCTACAAGAGCGCCAACGGTACCGATTTTCAGGTGGGCATGATCCCCGAGGCTCAGTTCTGCGGCGGCAGCGAAAAGAGCCTGCGGGGCATCGTCTTTAACCCCAATATCCCCACGGAGGAGTGCTTCATCTCCCCCATGCGGGGCAAGGCCGAGGGCATCGTCTACGCCACCAAGCCCCTGAGCTATCAGGGCCAGCTCATCGAGGACTTCTGGATCCGGTTCCACGAGGGCAAGGCCGTGGAGTGGCACGCCGAGAAGAACAACGAGCTGCTGACCAAGCTCATCACCATGGACGAGGGCAGCGCCTATCTGGGCGAGTGCGCGCTGGTGCCCTACGATTCTCCCATCTGCCGGTCTGGCCTGCTGTTCTACAACACGCTGTTCGACGAGAACGCGGCCTGCCATCTGGCACTGGGCATGGGCTTTGCCGACACCATCCGGGACTTCGAGCACAAGACGCTGGAGGAGTGCCGCGCACTGGGCGTCAATGACTCCATGGTCCACGAGGACTTCATGATCGGCTCCGCCGACATGAGCATCGACGCCGTGTGCGGGGACGGCAGGACGGTGGCCGTCTTCCGCGACGGCAACTGGGCATTCTGAAAAACCTGAAAAACGGCGTGCGCCGGAGGGCGCACGCCGTTTTTTTTGCACCTCCGGGACTGCGGCGGCATAGAATACAGGGAGACGGTGCATAGAAAGGATGGTCATATATGGCAAGCAACGATCCCATGCGGAAAGACCCGGAGCAGTGGTTTCTGGACGCCCACCCGGAGCGGGGGACACTGCGGGTGCAGGTGTCCACGGGCCGGGGGCTGTTCCCGGTGGAGGGAGCACGGGTGGAGATCTACCGGAACTTCGGCCCGGAGCGGACGGTGTTCTACGAGGGCGTCACCGATGCCTCCGGCATCGTGGAGGACATCCGCCTGCCGGCGCTGCCCGCCGGATGGTCGCAGTCGGCGGAGACGGCGGGCATCAGCGGCACTGTGTATCAGGCGGCGGTGCGGCACCCCCGGTACAGCACGGTGGAGGGCCGTCCGGTGACGGTGTTCCCACGGATCGAGACGATCCTGGCGGTGTCGCTGGAGTCGGCCTGACGGAAGGGGGGAGGAGCCATGCCGTTTCCCGTGGTACCGGAGTACATCACCGTACACCTCGGCCCGCCCAACGAGCCGGCGGAGAACGTGACGGTGCCCTTTACGTCCTACATCAAAAATGTGGCCAGCAGCGAGGTCTATCCCACATGGCCGGAAAACGCCCTGCGGGCCAACATTCTGGCCCAGATCTCCGTGGCGCTGAACCGGGTCTACACCGAATACTACCGCAGCCGGGGCTACGACTTCGACATCACCAGCTCCACCCGCTACGATCAGGCCTTCGTGCCGGGGCGCAGCACCTTTGAGAACATCGACCGGCTGGTGGACGACATCTTCAACGACTACATCGTGCGGCAGGGCAATGTGGAGCCGCTGTACGCCCAGTTCTGCGACGGTGTGCGTACCCAGTGCGCGGGACTGTCCCAGTGGGGCAGCGTGGATCTGGCGGAGCAGGGACTGACGCCCTACGAGATCCTGCAGCACTACTTCGGCGACAACATCAACATCGTGTTCAACGCGCCGGTGGGGGACGGTACGCCCTCCTACCCCGGACGGCCCCTGTCCCGGGGCTCCGTGGGGGAGGATGTGCGCACCATCCAGCAGCAGCTCAACCGCATCCGCCGGAACTACCCGGCCATCCCCCGCATCAGCGAGGTGTCCAACGTGTTCGGCGCGGAGACGGAGGCCGCCGTCCGGGCGTTCCAGAGCATCTTTAATCTGGCATCGGACGGCATTGTGGGCAAAGCCACATGGTATAAGATCAAGATGATCTTCAACGGCGTCAAGAGCCTGTCGGAGATCACCAGCGAGGGGCTGACCATCTCCGAGGCCCAGCGGGTGTACCCGGAGGTGCTGCGGTTGGGGGACACGGGGCTGAACGTGGAGACGGTGCGGTTCTATCTGGCGTTTCTGGGGTACTTCCTGCCCCAGCTGCCGCCCATCCCCATCACGGACACCTTCGATCAGGCCATGCTGGACGCGGTGTACGCCTTCCAGAGCACCTACGGCCTGACGGTGGACGGCGTGGTGGGGCGCAACACATGGAACGCCCTGCAGAACGTGTACGAGCAGACGCTGTACACCCTGCCCGCCGACTATCAGGAGTTCGCCCGGGAGGTGTATCCGGGGCGGTTTCTGGTGCTGGGGGACACGGGGCCGGAGGTGACGCTGCTGCAGACCCGGCTGAACCAGATGGCCGCGCAGGACAGCGCCATTCCCGCCGTCACGGTGGACGGCGTGTTCGGACAGGAGACGGCGCGGGCCGTCCGGGCCGTCCAGCGCTCGCTGGGGTACAGCGCCACCGGCGCGGTGGGGCCGGTGCTGTGGTCGTATATCATCACGCAGGGGCAGGGCTACGGCGTGTTCTGAGACGGAAAAGCGTCCGTCCCGCGGGAAACGCGGGGCGGGCGCTTTTTTGTCTGGCGGAAAACCGTTTTTTTACAGGATATGATTGTGCGGCGCGGAAAGATATGGTATGCTTCTCCTATGGGCACAGAAAGAGTACCGGTATTTTCATTACATAGAAAAGGAGAAGGATTATGGGACTTATCAAGGCACCAATGGGCGCCGCGGGCGGCGTGTTGGCGGATCAGTGGAAGGAATTCTTTTACTG
>ENA-OZLS01000071-OZLS01000071.1-human-gut-metagenome-genome-assembly--contig:-NODE-71-length-44513-cov-10.707544_pt1 | contig 44513 bp, 40 predicted proteins | sample MGYA00243864_ERZ653793 | MGnify/ENA primary metagenome ERZ653793 (study PRJEB26926, sample SAMN06164605) | human gut metagenome | biome: ENVO:00009003; feature: ENVO:2100002; material: ENVO:00002003...
GAAAATCCTACATGAACTTTCTTGGCTATGGGAAACGCTGGGCATTGCACTTGTGTCTGCGGCTGTCAGCGTGGCTTGCGCCGCGCTGATCTGCAAGGCAGCGAAGAAACAGCTCAGCAAAAAGGTGTTGGCTGTCATAGGGGCTGCGGCATTTGCGGGCGCGATTCTGGCGGTCATTCTGATCGCCCGGACGCCGATGCCGCTTTGATAAACCAGAGGCTTTTACCACGGATAAGAGAAGATATCGGAAATAAAAAAAGACCAGCTGCCGCGCGCCAAGCCCGGTCTTCCCCTATGGTCAACCCATTAAAAATGGGATAGAGAGCATCAAATTTCCTCAAAGGGGAACAGAGGGATCAAAAAAGAAAAACCCTGGAAACCATCGGGTTTCCAGGGTTTTTTGGGCATTTTGGAGTCTCGATCAGCGCTTGCTGAACTGAGGTGCGCGGCGGGCGGCCTTCAGACCGTACTCAAGCAATATTTTTGCCTTTTCCCCTGTATTTTCAAGGATTTTCAAGCACCGACTCGCCGTTTTCCCCTATGAGTTAACCCATCAAATTTTCCGATTTCAGCCCTATGTCTTACGACGTTTGGAAGGCGGCGTTTATTACCGTAGCCAGCTCCCACGGCTTATTATACTTAACCTTTGCGTAGATGTCCATCGTCACCTTGCTGTTCTCATGGCCTGCGAGATACTGTACCGTCTTGGGATCAACACCTTCATGGATCAGGTTCGTGATATAGGTGTGTCTGAGAAGGTGAGGCGTAACATCAAAGTCCAAAGTGTAGTAGATGCTCTTATCAGTCCGGCACCGCTCCCCAAGTTGAGGCGTGATTGTATGATGGATTTTCTCTCCGTTGATATAGCGGTAGATGGTTCTCTCTTTTGCGGTCCGAACCGTAATGTAGTGCCAGATTCGGCTAAATTGGGAATACGATAAAGCCTCACCATTGGAGTCTGAAATCACATAGTCAGAAGTCGAATGTTGTTTGGCCTCTTTCAAGCAGTCTAGTAGCAGTCGTCATTCCATATGAGAGAGAAGGGAGAAAAGTAATATGTATATCCATCATGTTTCAGAACTTTTTCTTTGTTCTGGGCGTACTCCTGATATTGGAATGACACTTTCTTTTTCTCACGGATCGCTGTGTGGATATTATCGACTAAGTAGTAGATGCCCTCGTTGTTTGCCTTTACCCTTGTATCAACATAGAGCTGTCGGTGCAGGATTTCGCTTTGGTGAGGACCAACGAAGGTAGAAAGCTTTTCAATGAGCTGCTTGCTCTTCTTTGTGGTAATAAACCGAGATGATTGAACCGCATCAACGAGTAATTTCACCTCTGCGAGCTCAAACACACGTACATCAAGGAAGTATCTGTTCTGCGTGCTCCGCTGACAATCGATGTCTACGCCAAAAGAGATCAAATCGTTTATGTCGTTCGTGACAGTTTTACGAGTGGCAGTATAGCCGTTCGCAGAAAGATACTCGATAATATCTTTTATGGTTGCGGGGTGCTCTATATCCGTCGTTTCCCAGAGATATTGCAGTATTAAGAGGGTTCGATTATGCTTTTCCATTTTCTTTATCTTGATCTCCTTCCTGCTGCAAATAGAACATGGCTTTCTGAGTCTCTATTTCCGCCCGCAGTTCTTCTTCCGTTGGTAAATACAGCTTATATTTCGTCGCAAACAACTGTTCATTACCATGGAGCACAGAGTATTTGGCAATATCCTCGTCAGTGTCAGCGCAAAGCACGATGCCAATAGTAGGATTATCGCCGTCACTGCGTTTGAGCTCGTCATACATACGAATGTACATATCCATCTGGCCAACATCCTGATGCGTAATCTTATTCGTTTTCAAATCAATCAGGACAAAGCATTTCAGAATGTAGTTATAGAAAACGAGATCAATATAGTAGTCTTCTTTTTCGGTGTGAATATGCTGTTGCCGCGCGACAAAAGCATAGCCCTTCCCAAGCTCCATTAGAAATTTTTGAAGGTTCGAGATAATACTTGCTTCAAGTTTTGTCTCCGTAAACGATTTGTCCTGCTCCATTCCTAGGAATTCCGCAATAACGGGATTCTTTATGAACTCCAGCTTATCTTCCTGATACGGGGAAGTTAGTTTTTCCATCTCAGCTTTGACCGGGTTTTTTACCTGAGACTTCAAAAGTCGGTAATAATACTGAGAGCTGATATTCCTCTGCAACGTCCGAACGCTCCATGTCTGCTCCGCAGCTTCTTTTTCATACCACTCTCGAGCGGCAGCGTCTTTAACCTGCAACAATGCTGTGTAATGCGACCATGATAGCATTCTGAATTTTCCAGACGGTGTCTGGAAAATCTCCGGGTAGGCTTTATAAAATGCGTAAAAACTGTACAAATTTGATTTCGTAAATCCCTTGCCATAGGTATCTGTCAGTTCTCTCGACAAGCTTTTGATGATTTCCGCGCCGTATTCTGCCCTGTTATCGCCTTTCAGCTCTTCCTCTGCGATACGATAGCCTAATAGCCAATTCCTCTGAAGGAGGGCATAGTTGACCGCTTGATAAGCGCTCTGTCTTGCAGAATCAATGATTCCGCGCATATCAGTTAGAATATCATCTGTTTTTCTAAAGCAATCCATAATGTTATTATTGCCATAAGGAATTAATTTATTATCCATCTTGTTCCTCCTGTATTAACGGAAATGGCCTTGTTCGATAATTAAAGACGAACATTAGACAACATTTTTTTATGAAGCGGCAATAGGCCAGTATCGTCGCCCAGATGCATCTGGATCTCTGCTGAGGTATTTCTGCTCGATGCCGCTTTCAGAATAGGAACTCGCTTTTCAACGTATGTATGCATCAGCAGATAATTTGAAGTAAGCAGAGTTGCGTCATGCGCAAGCAGATACTCCAGGATGGCAAACAGCTTCTCGGCATTTCTGGAAATCATCTTGAAGCAATCAGCAAAGAAAACTGCTTTATCCCGGGCTATTCCATCAAGCTGCTTAAACAGCGTCTGATCAACAGTTTGATCATAACCATCAACAACTGCATGCCCATCGTGATAGATGCTCTCCTCTTGTAAGAGGAACGGATGTAAAATATCATCTGCGTCTGCTCTGCTGTAAGAGGAGAAAGAGCATTCTTGTTCATCAGAAGAAGCAAGCTGATCTAATGCTCTTGTAGCAATGATATATTTGTCTAAAAGCTGTCCGTAGTAATCATCCCTGGCCGGAAGTTCACCGTCACCGTATAGTTCTTCGATTTGATAATTCTTGAAGAATTGAATGGCTTCGGATGTGATTTCCTTCAACTGGCGCTCCGAAATCTTTTGGCTCAGTCCGGTTATTCTATACACATCTGACTGCAACGACTCTATCGGGCTATTTCTAATAGTAAGAACAACGAATGCCTTTACTTCTTCAGGTACCGCCGGATAATAAAAGTGAGCTTCCTCTGCGGTCAATAACATAAAGATACGACGAACGTCATCGTATTGCCAGTTATAAATCGCTGACGTCATTTGCTTTTCTACTACAGATCTTATATTGGATTGGAATTCTTCAGAGACTTGAAGCTTTCGCAGTTGAGGCGTCAATACAGACTCAAAGTAATCGCTGATTACGGTAATCATAGGCAACTCCTCATGGTGCGTGGTTAATAATTTTTCTTTATGCCAAAACGGCGTCGCAAATATCGCCGATGTTGCACTTGAAATAAGCACAGATGCGAAGGAGAGTAGAAAGAGACACTTCCTCGCCTTTGTTGAGCTTCGTCATCGTGCCGGTTGAAAGCTCTAGTGCATCCCGAAACTCTGCCTTGCTCATTTCCTTTTCGGCCAGTAAAACCCAAAGCTTTTTGTAGCTGATCTTCATCGGCAACCCCTCCCGGAGAGTATTTAAGTTATTATAGCATACTTGCGCCGCAATTTCAACGGAATAAGCGAATAAATCGCACAAGTGTGCGATTTATTCTTTTTCTAAAGTATTCTGTTTATATCTTAAAAACCCTGGTGGATTGCAAAAGTAACTTCCGGTTTGCACAACTTATTTCCGAGTATGCAAAATCCTTGCAAGATTAAATTCCGGGAAATCATTGCTGCTAGCTGCGCAACCCGGAAATTAATTTTACAAACATTGCTGAAACCGGAATTTATTCTTACAAAGAAATTGAATATTGTCAGCGGGTAGCATAAAGACAGATCGGACACCCTCGCCTAAAAATGGGCATGCCAAGCGGAGGTCAAAGCATTTTTGCAAAATTTGCAAAAGTTACTTCCACCTCTGGCTTCGGATATATTCCGAATGGCGGCAGCTGTTTTTTAATTCTTGAGCAGTCTGGGCGTCAGGTTAATATCTGTCCTTACAGCAGAACACCCAAATGAATTATTTTTTCCCTATAATCGTTTTTCCATGAGATCAATATCGTAGTACACATCATTAATTTTATAAAACTGCCTAATAAATCCATATTGGGAAAACCCAAACTTTTTGTACAACGAAATAGCTCTATAATTATCTGACCTAACCTGCAGAGAAAGAATCTCTGCCCCAGTATCTAACGAATATGCAATCATCTGATGTAGTAACGAACTGCCAATACCATTACCCCAATATGCTTTCACAACAGTTAATGATAAAGATCGGTTATGTGCAAATCGAGGGTTGTCATTTCCCTTCACAAATGCATTTCCAACTATTGTGTTATTGTCCAAAGCAAGAAACATCCGACTATGGTCGCTTTTGGATATTCGAGATAAAAAAGTTTCTTCCTCAGAAATGGTTAGTCCAATTCCTTCTTTACCAAAAGATAGGTACTCGCTCTCTGAGCCGACTTTTTTTAGATACTCTAGTAGTGCTTCTGCGTCCGTTGTAATTGCTTCTCGGAAAAAAAGTTGCATTGTTCAGCTCCCTATATTTAAAGGCTTTCATTCGGAATGTGGGCAAGCTCCATCATTAAAATGCTTTGTTGCAACCAGAGCTTTATCGCGCGTTATACTCCCGGTCCCATTGCACTGAGGACAAAGAGAATAGTTGCGCTCATTATCATAATCTAAATTGTCATAGTATATGTCACTTTTTATATACCCAAGTCCGTTACAGTATACGCATTTGTTAGTATTTTTCATTGTCTTCATTTCCTTTAGGTAGGGATATGGCCGATAAAACGACCATATCCCTTGTGGTTGCTTAGCAGGTCATGGTTTTAGTCTTCCGAACCGCAGTGGGCTTCTTCCAAGTCTTCTTCATCTGTTTCACCTCCTTTACTGTTGTGATGCCTTCTTAGCAGGTCATAGTCTTGGTCTTTCTAACCGCAGTGGGTTTCTTCCAAGTCTTCTTCATTTGTCTCACCTCTTTTATGAATAATTATATGTCCATGCAGCAGCACAAACAAACAATATAAATGGATGCTATCTAATTGCAGGATGTGGACATTGTAAGAAGAGTCTCCTTTTTATACCCTGTGCCACAATAACGTCATCGAATTTGTACCACATGCCGTCTTTTGGAAAATATTCATTAATCTGTGCGGAGTATTTGTTCCGAACAAATCCTTGTATCTCCCGGTAGACTTCTGTACACCTCTCAATATTGTTCTTTTCTGTTTTCTCAACGAGTGGCTTTATAAAGAACTCAAAGAGTTTATGGTCATACATAAAACTATGCTTTACTTCGTAGTTTTCTTGCCCGCGCCACAAACATCTACTTGGGTAGCTTTCAATTCGTTCTTTTATGCGGTTATCGCTCCGAATGGTGAGATCTTTTTGAATGGATTCCAAATCTCTAAGGATGATTGCTTGCAGCTCCCATTTCCCATCAAAACCCAACAAAAAGTTCTGCGAATGCATTTCGTGCTGTAGACCCTCGAGAAACAGTAGCGATAAATAACAATCAACTACTGGAATCAGTAATTTTTCAACATAAGCGCAACCAACTCCAATTCTATTTGAAATCAATTGTGCTAAAAGCGTTGGATCATGAGGGTTTTTGTAATCCTTACCGTATAGTGAAAAAGCGGGGACGATGTATTTAATATATTCGGCTCTTTGGGCTTCGGCACAGCTCTTTCGAACAGTAAAAGTAAACTCTGAGTCTCCGATAGTTGCGCCTCTTCCTGATACTTCCGGGAAGAAGCCTAGTAATGGGCTTACCACACCTCGCCTTATTGCATGATATAAAGCGTTTGTTACATCGATACTATTAAGTATATCCTGCCTGCTTAGTGCTTTACTCACCCGCCCTAAAGTGGCGGGATAATGAAGTTTAATGTAACATTGTAATTGTGGAAGTCTAATTGTTCTGCTACTAGAAGTAGGAACTCCTTCGCAGCTTATTTTGAAACAATCCTCTCCCAATATTGCTCCTGCTCTCGCGTGGAAATCTGGATGGATAAAAAGTCCATTTTCACCAAGTGTTTTTGAGATTATTTCTGGCTCTTCCCCATATTTTTTAGGCGGAGTATCAAAAAAACTTACAATATCCACATTCACTTGATCCACAAGCAATGGATTATACTGAAGGCTGACATTATTAGCAAAGAACATTTTACTTGGGGGGCCATCGTTGATAAGTCGATCCATATAATCTAGAGCTTGAACTGGGGCATTGGCGATATCCAAAATATTCATTTGTTCCCTCCAAGCGACATACCTTGTGACAAACGAGGACAACCTTTAAAGGCAGATCTTCCGATGAACCGTACATTTTCAAGGCCGTTTACAAAAGAAAGGTCTCTATTACAGGCAAACGCAAGGTCTCCAATTCCAATGGTATTTCTCTTTAGCATTATTGCTTTTGGCGAAAAATCCGCTTCGCGAATACCAACGGCCCAGTTATCAGCATATACTACATCTCCTTCTTTAGTCTTATTCCATATCCCCGATCCATCAAAAGAAAAGGCTCCAACATACCGAATACTGGAAGGAAGCTTTATGCTAGCCAATGAAGTATTTGCCAAAAATGCAGCATCTGCTATTCCTACACAGCCATCAACGACATAAACAGCTTCATTTTTATCTATCTTTGCGCCAATTACCCAATTGTTTATGTATAAGACGCCGTTATGTTCACACACACAAGGACTATCATAGTCAAAACATTTCTGGTGAATTCTAGTGACGCTCTCTGGTATAGTAACTTTGGTGAGCGCATTACAGTTCTGAGCTAAGTATTCCGGCAGTTCCATCATTCCGGGAGGGAAATCCAAACAGCGTAGATTACTACACCCCCAAAACGCAGCTTTCCCTATCTTCCGAAGACCTGACGGCAGTTGAATTCGTTCTAAGTCTTCACAGCCAAAGAATGCCTCATCCCCGATTATCGAGACATTGTTCCCCACTCTTATCCGTTTTGCAGGACTAAACGCAAAAGACCGACTCTCTATCTCAACAACAGGATAAACTCCAATGCTATCTGGGATATCTATATAAAAATCTTTTGATTTACTCTGTAAGATTGAATACCCTCCCATATCCCTATAAAAGCATATGTCATATTTAAGTACGAGATTTCTCAACGCTGTGCTTGAACAATTGGGCGTTCTTGCAAGGTAAACAATCGGAATACTATAAAGCATCAACTTTTTTTCTAAATCATTCCAGTATTCTGTATCTTTCCAATCGCTACCGACAAAAACTGCATCCACACCGTTCTCTAAACAAGCTCTAAGTTTGTCCATGTCTTTTTGAGCTACAACAATATTTGGGAGACCAGTGTCTTCGATGGCGGCACATCTCTCCTCAAAGGGTATCACAGGTTTATGGTTCTTTCTTGCAAGACACAATTCATCGGTAGTTACCGCAACTATAAGTTTCTCGCATTGTTCTTTTGCCCGTTTAAGAATGTTGATGTGACCTTCGTGGAGCAAATCAAAGACTCCGGCAGTATATCCAATCCTATATCTTTTCATTTTTCTATTCCTAATTGGCGAAATACGGTCGCAGCATAATCACCGAGCCGAATTCCTTCTTTATTCATCTTTCTGCACAATGTATTGCGCTCGCTCTCGTAGGCATCTTTTGCTAATACACTTTCAATTGAATTAACAAGTTCCTCTACATCATGCGCTGTTGGGCCTGGAACATTGTTAAACATATCTTCATCGATAAATCCGCGATTATCTTTATAGCTATAATAATCATCAACCGTGAATACAATTGGCTTGTTTACAAGTAGATAGTCAAATATTACTGATGAATAGTCCGATATTAAACAATCACTAGCGCCAAGCAGACTGTACAACGACATTTCCATATCTACAAGTGCAGCATTATCCATAAAAATAATATTAGAATAATTCGTATCAAAGAAAGGCAACCTTCGTTGGAGCACATGCATCTTTACTATCACAGTCGTATTGCTTCTTTTCAAAAGTCCATTTAAGATATTAATGTTGTTTTCTGTTAAGATGGGAAAATCAGGTGCATCATTACTGCCATGAGTCTCGTAATATGCAGTCCTAAATGTTGGTAACCATACCCCAATACGGGATTTATCATCGAGTCCCAGTTTTTTGCGAAGATCTTTTGCGTTTTGATTTAAGAGCTCGTCACATCTTGGATATGGACATATTATTTTCTTGTTGTCTGAATACGAAAAACACTTTCGCATTATTGACCAAGCGTATTCTGATGGCGCGAGGACGCGAGAAAACACATCATCGTATGAAAACCATTGTGTGGTGTGATTAAGATTACCCACCTTCTTTATTGGCGTACCATGCCATAGCTGAACCATCAGTTGCTTATGGGCAGGCCTACACATCCATTGATGTCCATTTTGTTCTACGAACACATACTTTGAAGATAGTTGGTGAAAAAATCCCTTGATTGGATTCGATATTATTTTCACAGTTTCGGGAAACATTTTTCTGGCAGCAGTCGGATTATTTGTGAAATAAATCATTTGATATTTTTTTACCAGTTGATTATCAGAAGCCCATGTTAACATTGATATTTCGTTATATGAAATCATCCCTCTGTCATAGAAAAAACACTTATAAGAGTTTTTGGGGACAAGACAATTGGCAAAACTTATCAATTTAAATCTTATGGAGTCTTTCACTCGACACCTCCTAAAACCTGAAGAATAACACCCTGTCCAAGCTATCGTTTGCAAGATGGTTGCTAGAGCGATTATCCTTTGAAATCATATGGTAATTAATCAAGGTCGGGCCAAATGACTGGTAAAAACGGCCCACACCTGGTAGCATAGATCCAGTGAAGTCCAAACGCTTCCGTTGTGCGCATGCTTTTTGTATACACTTATCAATTATCAGCGTTGGGCCATTGGCTCCCCGGTAAGCTGCGTACTCTCCCGCAATATAATAATAAAGCGTTTTAGAATCCTCTATAATAAACGCTGATGCAATAGGAACCCCAGTAGGGAGGAATGCAACGAGTATCTCTCCGGCATGATTAGCAATAGCTGCACTTGTGAGTCGATGTAATTCTTCTATTGCAAATTTTGGTTTTTTTCCAACGCGATCAAGTGATTCTAGCACCATACTATAGAGCAATTCTACGTCATTATAGGTAACGACAGTTATGTTATCCTTGTTTTTTGTTTTATTACGAACTTGAGTCGAGTAACCGTTCTTAACTGTTTCATAGGAACTCTGTCCGTCAATGATATAAGTAATTCGGGATGCTTCTTTACAATGGTTATAGTAAGCGCCAAGCCAGTTTTGTTGCCATGGCCCCCATTTTTGCGCGTAGTAATCACAACGCTGAGACAATTGATCCAGCAAATTGGAAATCAGCTTCTCCTCAAGTGAAATTTGTTTTCCACGACTAATGCTGGAATCAATATGTAAGAAAGGCCCCATGTATTGTGTAAGGGGTGGAGCAATCGCCACAGTATAGCTTTGATAATTGGCAGTAAAGTATGGCAGTATACCCCATATTTGTGGATCAATATATGAGATTGCTGAATCAAAACCATTCGCTCCGCAAACGGCATTTAGATACCATGTTTCAAAAAAAACAGGAACATGACACTGGGCAACTAGCCAATTGTAATCTACCGTCATAGCCGTTCAGTCTCCTTTGTTCTCTAATGCTAAAACTCTCTTTACATATTTGCTCCAAACAAATTGGTTCATACTCGCATACGATTGAAAAAGTCTGTACTTTATGTAATCAACTGCGGGAACAAATCCATAACACCATTGTAGTTTAAGAACAGTCGTTGGCTTTCCGGCAAAACGAATATTGAGCAATTCACGGGGATAAACTGTCTCTATAAACCTGTGAAACAACTTTCTGTTGACTCTATCACTTAACGGAAAAGATAACCATAGTTCGTCAAGAATAATGTCCTCAAATGGCGCAATCCATTCATAATTCCAATAATCGTAATACCTAACACAGTTTTGTATATATTTACTCTCTCTCTCGTCGAAATAGTATTTTTCAATACACTCACTTGCCTCCTCCTTTGACTGTAAAGTGCTTGGCACGATTTGGTGTTTAGAAAGTATCTGATTTGCTTCTTCTCTTCGGTCGCTTTCGTTTAAGGCAGTGTTCGTATACTTGTATTCTTTGAAGAACAAATGGTTCACAACAGAGTCTCGCCATTCGTCCGGCCGTTCTCCCCCTACAATAACTGCTCTAGCACCGGCATAAAAATCTCCACCGTGTCCAGGTAAAAAAACACAGTTATCTTGGATGAGACCTTTTTCCCTAAGTTCATAAACAGCATATAGCTCTTGTACGCATGGCAGTGAGCAGCCATTTCCCGCAAAATCTATATACTTGTGAAAATGCCTTCTAGCCATTTTCCTCATTTTATTCCTTCTGCAATGAACGTAATGATAGTTTACTCCGAAGAAATCTGCAACAATTTTCGACAATCGCTGGTCATCTGTGCCTTCATATCCATAAGAAAACGTGATGATGTTTTTATATCCAAATTTCATTAAGTAGAACAGAATTAGCCGCGAGTCTCTTCCACCACTAAGAGGCAGCGCCACCTGCCTACCGTTAAGGTAGCGAATCAATCTTTGAAAGATTTTCTCATAACACATCCGCAGCAACTCGATTTTATTCTCTTCGGTGTAATTCTTTTTTTGACAGTATCTAAACGTATAATAAGCGATCTGTTTTATGCCACAAGTATTTACATCAAGATAGTGTGCTGGTTTTATTTGGAAGACCTCATTATACGCTGTGTTCTCCCGATAAACACATATAGTTCTTGAAAACTGCAGTAATGCCTCGTTATTTATTGTTTTTCTGCTTTTGGCTATATTGCTTAATGAATCAGTTATTATTATAGTTTCACCATCAGTCCAATATAGCAGAGGGAAACTCCTCTGTCGGTCAACTGCGGCAATGCATTTACCGTCTGATAGTTGAGCTATAATAGCAAAATTACCGCTAATTGAAGGCAATTCTATGCTCAGAGATTCTTTGCTCAAGATGCTCTTAATGCAGTTATTAAATGCTCTACCGTCAATATATTTAGAACTGTCGTTCGGATCAACTATATACCCCTTTGTGAAAACAGACCGCTTGTCATCGCAATACCATCTTGTGCCTTGATAATTGTCACTAAGCCGAATGTCGATTCTCATGCAATACTCCTCAATAAATCACATTATACTCTTCTAGCCTATTAAGGATTTCTTCTACGTCACTGCTAATTTCTTCTGGTTTTGCATCGTATTCATCACATAGAGAGGAAATAAGGCGCTCCTTTGTGACTGCTCCATTTTGTATTTTTTCAATGATATCTGCAGTAATAGGATTAACGTCAATAACATCGCCGTTTTCCTGATTTGCAAGATATAATCTTCCTAGGATTGTTCTTTTTAATCTATAGTTCTTGTTATATTGCATTTGTTACATCCTCCACAAAGCGGCATTTGATTAATTCCGTGTTTTGCAATTTCCTCGATCGAGGTGTCATATATGTTTGCAAATGCTTGTTTTGCAAAATTGCACTCATACATATCGCCGGACGGATCAATTAGTACTAATTCATAAAAAGCGTGGCATGAATTCATGTTTTCCATATCCGTCATTGTACTTAAACCGATCTCTCCAGAATTATACATATCATGCAAAATTTTATCAACTCTAAAGTCATGAACATTAATATTTATACCATTCTTGTCACGTTCCTGAATCAAAAACCGCATAATACGCTGGTATTCTGCGGCATTTTCTATTGGCGCTATTTCGCCATTATGCCTCAACCAGAGAAAGCTAAATGAATTGACGCCAATCTCTTTGAGTTGCTGAAGAACAAAAGGAACCTCGGATATGTTGTTGCTGCTAATTGTCATTGCAACTTGAGTAAGTATCTTAGGCTCTTTCAATAATAATTCTAATGCGTAACAAGCCTTTTGGTAAGCCCCAGGAAATCTTCTATTCTCATCATGGACAGAAGCTATAGAACTATCAATGCTTATTCCAACCTTATTAATACCGTATTGTTTCAAACTATCAACTGTATTTCTACTTTGTATAGTTGAACCATTTGATAAAAGGATTTGATAAAAGCCTCGTTCCTTTGCATCAATAGCAAACCTTGGGAAATCAGGCCATAATAGAGTTTCGCCCATTGTATATGTAATATAGAATGTACCTAGTTCCTGAAGACGATTTAGTAGGACCTCTTGATTGAAGCGTATCCCCTTTTTCTCTTTTTCTTTCACATAACAATGCTTACAATTCATATTGCAAGCGTATGTTAATCCCAAATGTGCATTGATCATTTACAGAATCCTCCAATAAATAGAATAACTAAGCTACCCGCGAGAATTCGTTTAATTAGAAGGCGGAAAGCTGTTTGACCTTTCGTTTCATTTTTGTTCTCTGTTTTTTGTATCTGAGCTTCCACCATATTTGTACTCCTATCAATTATTTGATTTCCGAACCAAACGGCATCAAAGCAAGTTTAGCGATTTTGAAATATTGTTTTCCGAAGGGAATACCCACTATCGTCAAGCAATAAATTAGGCCTATAACTGTAGCTTCAACCGCAAGAGACCATCCTGTCAAGCAAACCCAAAGCATATTCAAGAGAAAGCTCCCGGTTCCACCTGTGTTCTCAACTGTTTTGCCAAATGGAAAGAAACAAAGTTTTGCTATCTTAAAGCACTGTTTGCCTACTGGAATGCCAATTATGGTAATCGACCAGATGATTCCGGAAAAACACCACATAAGGCCGGTCACAGCTCCTCCAAACACAAACCATATAATGTTGCCAAGAATGCTCACTGTACTCCCTCCCCTGTGTAATACTGCTGCATAGTGAACTATCTAGCAGGCATCACTTATAGTCCAAAGAGCTGCTTATATTGAATGCAGAATACGATAGTGGCAATTAACAGCGCTACCCACGCGATAAGCAATATAATCTGTGTAACATAGAGAACTCTTCGATCAATAATGCTGATATCTCCGTCGTTCTTAGAAGGAGGACTCTTCAGAAGATGTTTTATCTTTGATGGACCGGCGCCCTTAATATTGGATAGTCTGCTGTACGAAATTCTTACACAAACAATCAATCCAACATAATAAAAGAGCCAAAACCAGAGCATGTTAACTCGTGAGGATGTCGCAACGAGCCCCCATACAGCAATACACATGGAGAAAATAATCGGAGTTCCAAACGAGCCCAGTACATACGCTCCGTTTTTCTCACGATATACTGCTTCAATTCCTGATGCAATCAGCAGTAACCAGAAAGATACTCGAATTAGGAAACTGTGGAATCCACCGATTTGCGTCTTTGAATTTAGGAGGAACTCCATTTTATAAAAGAACTCTCCTGACAATGTTCCGCACCACCGCATAAGCAGTGCCAAGCCTGTAGCAAGGATAATCAATGTGACCGTCGTTTTTGCTGTTTTTCTTACTGTAGTCATCTGATTTTCTCCTCCACAAATGCTGCCAGATCCTTAATATTATTATGGGATTGCCGAGCTAACCAGCGCATCGGAGCGACAATGTTCTGCGGGTCAAACGGGCTGCCATCTTCACAGTGTCCTATTGAGCTAACAGGGAAATAAGTAACCTTTGAAAAAACACTGTCCAGATTGTTGACAGCATTTGCAAGACCAATATCTGCCAAATATTTCCTGCACACTTTGTCGCGAGCGTCATCAAGGCTAAGATATTGGTTCTGGTTTGCGGAAAACTCGGCTTTGATCTTTACCGTACCAATCTTTCTCTGTATAGAAGTCAGATCTGTTTTTGCTATTACAACAGCCACAGGGGTATCGCTCATTCTTCTGGCCGTGCGACCGGCTACCTCAGAATATTTGTTGATAAAATGAACGATGATGTCTTCTGTTGAATCATCCGAGAAACCGTTTGTGCTTGTTGATCCGGTAGTTGCTTCGCACTCTTTCCTTACTGAGCGAACACTTAACGGGTCGATAATAATGATAATTCCATCACTATATGCAAGGTTAAGTGGGTTTCGTTCGTACTGTTCACTGAGGATAACTTCGTCTGGGACATCATAGATAACAATGCCGTCATCAGAACTCCCTTTGCTTCCGTGGAGGATATGATATGTCCGTACTTCATCACCGGGTGATTTCACCGCTCTGCCGGAATGATATATTTTCTCCAGCTCCTCAAAATCATCTTTGGGAGAGGTCAATACGTTCCGGATGCCGGAGTTCTCAATGGCTTCAACGTACTGATGCTGAAATGCTGCAATAAAAGATGTTTTGCCTGACGAATTGCCGCCGATGACCTGTACGGTAAGTGCATTTATATTCGAGCCTGCAAGAGCATAGTCGCATTTGGGGCAATATGACTTCAAGTCTTTTCGCTTTGAGGCAGAAGCACACGGAATGAAATGGCCGCAGGTGCATTTCGCATACAAGAGACCGCACCTTCCGGGAGAGAGCCTTGTATGTTTGGTACCACAATGCGGACACTCAAACACAGGGAGCTTAAAAGTCGCATAACACTTTGGGCAATGCTGCGTCATCCAGGAAGCTTTATCCGCAAGATTAAACAGTGGCATTAACAGAAGGTTTACTGCCCAAAGGGTGAGCAGAAACACTATATAAGCCAGGTTGGTAACGAAGTAGATAATCACGCCTGCAACACAGCGGATAATCATCTCTGCAATGCCGAAGATGGCCAGTGGCAGATACATGAGGGAACTCAAAAAGGTAATGGTTTTCGAGTGATTCTCGTAATTACCGAGACGGTAGGCAAGTCCTGCGAAGCTGAACACGAACCATTTTTTGTCAAAAAGGTACTTGTGCGCATCTTTATAGATATGGCTTCTCTGGAACTGTCCCGATCCTGCTGCAAAGCTGAACATAAGTTCTGAACCGGGTTTCTTCTTCCACATTGCCCTGTTGTTAATGATTGCTTTAACGAGCGAAGCAACAATATTAACACAGGCAACAACCGAGACAATTACTATTAACGTGCGAAGCAGACCTGGTATGGTTTCCCCAAATGCCCCTATATCTGCCATGGCTTTTTGCAGAAACAAGTGAATCTGCTCAAGTTCATATCTGATTTCATCTGTCGGCATGTCAACGTTCCCGCTTTCTTTTCCTTACATCTCCTGACCGTTTTCTTCTCCCTGTTCTTCTCCCTGTTCTTCTCCCTGCTCATCCGCTGGCATCTCGTGAGCATGAGATCTGTTCTCATGTGGATCTTCGATCTGGTAATAATCAGGGTTGTTCATCCGATCATTGAACTCTTCCTGTGTCAAGCCTTCCGATTCAGCCTGTTCAGCCTCTCGCCAGTGCTCATGACCGGCTTTATGACCAAGGTCATACTGCCCTTCAATCGGCTCATGTGTGTTGGCATCAAGGAACTGGCCTTTTTCGTTTTTTTCGGCTCTACGTTCAACTTCTTCCCTGACTTCTTGACGAATATATGGACGATGGAGCGCCATAATTAATCACACTCCTCGCCTGCATTGAAGCCGCTTGAAACAATAAAAGTGGCGTTTTCATCTTCCCGTTCAAGAGCGATACCAGTTGAACAATTCAGATAAGGTAAAATACTTTTATCGATTTCAAGGATGGTGTTGATGTCATAAACCGCAATGTTATCCGGGTTGTTTACATATTCATCATCCTCATCACCACAGAAGAATCTCCATCCGCTGTCCTGCGGGTTGGTCGCTTCCTCATGATACATGTAGCGAACTTTGCGTTTGCCCTCAACGAGCATTTTGGTTGCTAAAACAAAGCCAAACTTTTCCATAGTTGCCTCCTCAAATAATTACTGTTGGTGTACAAGATTGCGTAGAGGGCAGTTATCACCACTGCTCATCAGCCAGAAGACGGGGTCTATTACGCCCCAAGGTTCGTATTCGCCCACCTCTGCGGTGTGTCCCATCGCACTTACAGGGAAATACCTGATATTGGAGAACTCCGCTTCTATCAGATTGATTGCGTTCCCGTAGCCGTGGTCATAAAGGAATGTCCGGCAAATATCGTTCTGGTGCTGTTCAAAAGGAACCTGAACCTCAGAATCTTGTGTTGGTTTATATGTTGCCCTTATACGCGGGAGACCGATCTCTTTCTTATATAGGTCGGACTTTGTAATTATTACGGCGACTGGGACGGAAGCCGCCTTAGAAGTATGTTTTCCTTTGACCTCTTCCATCGAGTTAATGAAGTTTGTGATTGTATCTGAAACATAGTTTGGAGTTGCCGTTGGATCCACAACAAGAAGGAAGCCTTCGCAATACCTGAACTGCTGTTGCTGAGTATCGCTGCCGGCAAAATCAAATGCCTCACCCGCAATATCGTATATGGTCATTTGGACAGATGTTTTCTGCCCGGTAGCATGAATAATGCTATACATATTAGCATTTGTTTCTAAAGTGGATTCGGATTTTCCGGTATTGAACCATTCTTCAAGATCGCTAAAAGCCTCTGCAGGCGTCTCTTCGAAGGTAATGTCGTGACGGCGGATCAGCCAATCCTTATATTCATGCCAAAATGCAGCTAAAAAGGTGGTTTTGCCAGTGCCGACACCGCCAACGAGCTGAATACCATATTGCTGGGAACTGCTGGAAAGAAGCTCTGCCCCACAAAAAGGACAGTGCGCCTCATATTCAGATCGCCCTCCGATAAACGTAGTGGACAGCATCGTTCCGCACGTGCATTTATGCTTAAAAACACCATAAGGACCGGGAACCAGCTTCTTGTGTTCCAAACCGCAGGTTGGGCAGATAAAAACGGGAATAACAGACTTACGCTTACAATTTGGGCAGCGATTGTGAATGGACTTTAAAATCAAAACAATACGGTCCGTCAGCCACAGTACCGAGAAAAACAGGAAGAAAACTGTCATCCCGATAACAATTGCGGCAGAAAGGATGATAGAAAAAGCGCTAACCCAAATGAAGCCCAGGACTTGTGCACAGAAGATTGCAAACCCATATCCCAAATAGATCCACATATCAATGATCCATTTGTGCCGAACGGCCTTATCTTTCCATGCAGTCAACTTTGTTCGGTATTCAGAGAGGTTTTCAAAAGCGCCTTTAACAATCTCTGAAATCTGGTGAAAGCCTGGTCCGAAGCAGTAGTTCCGTCTGACTCCCGAAGAAACATCGGCATGCTTGTCCACATAGGTCGCATAGGGATCAAGATTATCCTTAAATGATTTGATAAAGCTGCTTAAAGATACAATTAATCCGTAACCGGCACTGACAACAAGCGTGATTATCCCGACAACCGAGGCAATCGGCAGTATTACATACCTTATTAGAAGATAAATAAGATATACAACAAGAGCTATAACAAGAAGATAAAAAATTACTTCCATTAAGGTTCACCTACAATCCTATTTTTTGCCCCATTTTCCTGAGTCAGAGTCATCGGCAGATCCTCGCGAGAAGAGACGCCCAAAGAGAGACGGCTCTTTCTTCTTATCATGCAAAGACCTTGCGTCCTTCTCGACAAGTGCGAAGTACTGCTGTGCCGCCTTAGATCGAATCGTTCCGCGAATGGCAATCATACCTTTATCAAATTGTTTGATGTCTGCACACGCATTGACAAGAGCATCAAATAATACTTTGTTGTTTGTTTGAGCAGCAATCTCTATGAGTTCACCGATAACGGAATCTTGCCTTGTCCCGACATACCGCATAGCTTCCTCGGCAATCAAAGCAGAGTAATAGGGAGAATTGGCTGCCGCTGACACAACGGTCGCAAACGCTCCTTCCGGCAGCCTGCCGCTATAAAGCTTGCCAACAAGACGCTCTGCATATGCTGCATCTTTTATGGACGGGAAGCCTTGAGATATCATGCTGTTAAGGAGCGGAATCAGTCCGTTTGCCTGCTTTCGGTCATCAAGTGCGTCCAGTGCATAGATGTGTGCAGAGTTAATGCAGGCAACACCCTCCGGCTTGCAGTTCTGAATCCTGTAAGCAAGTTTTCCAACATATTTGTCAGACAGAACAATGTTCTTATCGAAGATTCTGATTACAGAAGTCAAGTCGATTCCTTTCAATTCTCTATTAGACAGAATCCAGTCAAGGAATCTCGCCATGTCCTGTGCCCGAATCATGGTTTGAGCTTTATATGCAAGAACTGCCGAGAAATAACTATCCAAGTTGAATTGCTGCAGTTGCCTATACAGTCTTGTCAGATTGCTTTCTGTCGAAATCATATCCGGCGTGATCCTGCATACCAATTGGACAAGAAATGCGATGAAGTTCTGGTCCATGCATGAACTTGCGTTCGTAAGAAGGATATCCACAGTCTGCCCTTGGTTTAACGCGGCATATAAAGCGGCTACCTGGACTGCACTCTGCCCGTCTCTTGCTTGATACAGCGCATTCATACTGTACGGAAGAAGCACATTTACCGACTCAGGAAAACTACCTCTATTAGACTTCAATGCCTCAACAAAGAACTCCGAAAAAGATACCCACTCCGCAGGCTTATACGCACGTATTGCATTCGCATATGCCTCAACAGTAGCCCGTGAAATAATATGGTTGGAAGCACTTTGCGAAAAAGCACTCTTTTTGATGGCATTATGTAGATTCGCTGTTGACTCTGCCTGTGGTCTCATATAAATGTTATCGGCATAAGCGAGGCAAACAGAATCCTTAAAGGTTTCGCTGACGGAATCATCACCAACGACGGAGGAAGTGCGCTCAAGCCAACTCATAATGGTGAAAGAAGAAATGGCGTCTTCTTTCAGGAACTTGGGAATATCCTGCTTAATCTCCCGATACAACCGTTCAAGCTCTGATGTCTTTTTCAGTTTGAACTGGCCCAATATGTTCAAGGAGGCGAGTAAATCTTTCAATTGCCTGCTCGAACTGTATCTTGACATACTTGCAAAAGCAGAATAAAGCTTGATGACGTCTCCGGAAGGCGCTTCAACATCAACCATCTGCATAAACTGTCTGCACAGGTATTCATGTCCGTCATCGTATGCAGTGACATATCTATAATAGGGATTAGACGTATCCACATTAACCGACAATGACTTGGTCTTTCCATCCAAAACAATATATGGAGAATTAGCAAGCGCCTTTGCTGCCGCCGTGTTTGTCCTATCCCGTTCATCTACTCCGACTATCATTGCTCTGAAACGAGGTTTCTGATTGGGACTTTGTAGATTGATTTGGGTTTGGTACTGTCCTGAGAGATTGACAGTGTACTTATTGGCATTCGCAAATTTATCAAGCCGCGTTGCAAAAGAGAGTCCAGCAGCCATTCTCGGCGAAAATGCGCTTTCAATGGCGGCAACCCAAAACTCGATTAATTTGGAGTTTTCATCCTTGATTACCAGAAACTTTCTTTCCTCAGGTGGAAGGGAGTACTGAGATATGATGAATGCAATGGCACCCATCAAAACTTCGCGACGACCTTCTGCAACAAACGCAGCGACATCATCAAAGTTGATATATCCTATGGTCTCTCCGAGATCATCCCGCTGTGCCAATGGAGCAGGTGAGTTTTCATAGTAGAAAGCCTCACCTCGTTTTTGAGCATCCCATACCGACTCATTACCGAACAGTTCATACGGATAGATATCATCGAACTGCCCAATAAAAATCTGATTAATGAAGTTGCCAGGTCGATGAGAATAATCCCCGGTCGCAGTCCTGTCGAAGGGTATCGGATGAAAATTCAATAGATACTTCCCGCCCAAATCTGGTACAACAAAAAGGTATGCATCATCCATAAAGCTGGGATCTGCATAGGGTTCCTTGCTTTGCGCTGTAGCATACAGGAAGGGGAGATCAGTAAAACCGGCGTCGGTAACATTTTCTGAGCAGGAAAATACTTTGAAACCGCTATTCTTTATTGGATTTCTTCCTCTCAGAATATCAATACCTTCACCGCATCTCGTGTATATTAGTTCAGAATACATTTGATGACCTCCTGTCTTTGCTGAATTACCGATTCCTCGGTATGGTTGCTGAATTAGTCAATAAACTTTGCTCGTTTAAACAGCCACAGAATCGGGTCAAGAACACGATGGGGCTTTATTTCATCGGGCAAAGTGTACGCATCTTTCGGCGGTGCTCCGTAGCTCGAAACGCCAAAGAAATAGTATTCCTTGAAATGGGAGTCAAGGGCGTCAATAAAAGCACTCTCGCCGATCTGTTCAAGCCAGTTTCTTATCTCAGAGTCAACTTGCTGGATTTCTGCCAAGTCGACCATACCGTTTCTCACAGTCAGACTACTGTTTTTGATCAAAGCCTGAGGGCCAAAGGCGCGATGATTAAGAATGGTGTCAAACTTGGTGAGAACGACAGCGACGGGGATATCCAGCATCTTTGTTGTTTTAATACCTCTTGCCGCCTTTATATAAGCAGCGACACTGTTGATAACATCTTCTGCGTTCTTTGTAGCGCCTTCAGCACCGCCAAGTGAATTGCTCATAACGTTGGGATCTACTACGCCTCCGCGTCTGATATTGGGAAGAACAAGCGGATCGATAGCCAGGATGATCGCCTTGGATGCGTTGATGTATCTACAGACTGTCGATGCCGGGTCGAGGTTATTTTCATGATCTTCACCAGCGCCATCAAAGATGGTGAAAGTGTATGTGGGAACTTCACTGCCACGCCTCTTCTGAAGGTTCTTGATGTACCAGATTTGCGGCGTACTTTCACCGGACTGAGTAGCTTCGGGGATTGTGTGCTGTTCGTAAATCAAATCAGCGTTTGTGTTTTGATGATCCAGGGTAGCCTTTGTCTGGTGCCCCAATGCAAGTCTCAACCCCGACGAACGGCCCAATTCACGCAGCATGACCGTAATGTAGTTGGTTTTGCCGGAGTTCGAAACTCCCACAATACTGAAAGGCAAATTAGGCGTTTCAAGTGCCATCTTGGGAATGATCTCACCGCAGGAAGGACACTTTCTCAAAGTCGCTAATCCTCCACATGCGGAGTTTTTGCATTTAATCGGTTCGCGGGCAAATCTGCCTGGAGTGGTTTCGGTTCCACAGTCAGGGCAAACATAGAGAACTTTGCTCTTGTCATACTCGCGAATACAGAAGGGGCATGTAAATTTTGCCATATTTTTCACCTCATACTTTTCCTGAAAATCCCTGCTTCCACCGAAGCATTATATTGTCACCGCTTGTTGTATCTTGTTCAAAGAGAAAATACCTGCATTTTTTTAAATACTTTGCGGGGAGTTCCGTTTTTACCGAATATGATTTGTGGTATTCGGTTACCGGCGTATCTAAATCAACTGAAGGTACCTTCATGATCAGTTCGGCATTTTTATCATCCTGTGAAGCAATAAACTGACCTGCATCGCAAACACAAAGATAGAGTTCGGGAACATACTCTATAGGTTTGTTTCCACTGAGCTCAATCATCAGTTTCAACCCATCAAACATTCCATAGGAGACGGACCAAAACAAATTAGCGTTCAAAGGGCGATCAATCTTCATTTTCTGTGGCTCGGATACTATTTCCTTCCCTCCTGCAGAATAGCAGGTAAACACAGAAACAAAGAATGTTGTTTCGTTCAGAACAAAGTCCTGATAAGGAATAAATCCTTGCTTCTGGTATGCGGCCAGCGAAACTTTCTGTATATCCGGGGATTTGCCAATCTCTTCTAATGATGCCCATCTGTTAGTTGCCTTGGCGGTTCTGACAGTGTAATAAAAGGCTGAGACATTGGTCGGTATTTTCCCGGAAAGAAATATCTTCAAGTCAATCCTGTAGCTGATTCCCTTACGCCCGGAAATCATGCTTTCTTCCATGCAGGTCGCTTTCTTGTCTATTCCGCAAGAGGAATATGTATTTACTTCAATACTGTTTTCGCTGCTAATCCATTTTCCGCCGGAATACGCAAGGACACTTATCTTACAGAAAGATTCCCTTGGCAGAGCAGCCTGAACAGTTCCGTCTTCAGACTTGGCTTCAACGGAAAGCTTTCCGTTTACCATGACACGAAGATCAATTCCACCTTGCTTTATTGTCCAAGTGATTTTATAAAGATTATCCCGGATCTGCGTTGCACGAATAGAGAAGGAATCGACCGTTGGCAAAGGTGTAATAACATTTTCGACTCCTGTACTCCTGTTATTGGCGTCATAATTGGCAAACACCTTGTAAGTGTATGTCCTTCCGTATTGCGTACTAGCATCCTCGAAACTGCCATAAGCTGCATTAGTCAAGGTAATGCTTTTACCTTCACATATGCGCACTACTGTTGCCCCGCGACTATTGTCCGGAGAATCCCATGTAATCCGTACCCCCGTCCCGTGCTGAGAAACACGCAGATTTTTCACATCTGCATAGAGCATGCCTGTTTTGGAAATCGGCGATGAATATACATCCCAGCGCACTGTGAAGACGGAATACGTATATACCTGCCCTGGCTTTATGCGTTCGTCAGTAAATGATGTTGCGGAAATCTTATCGGCAAGAACATCTCCATCGTTTTCAGACGATGATGCGATTTTCCCCTTTTTTCTGACAAGCCGATAGCTGACACCCTGTTCGGTTGAATGCCCCCAGCTTATGCTTATAACCCCTGAACCCGACACAGGCACAACTGATATGCTGCCGCATGGTGTTGGCGCTGTCGCCCGAAGAAAAGACAACGCCGGAGGATAATCAACGCATTGCATCAAAATAGCGATGCAAACATCTGCCTTTTTGGAAGCAGATGCTCTGCTTACGGATGAGAAAAGACTGTCTGCTTTTGCGAGCTCTCCATTTATTGTCTGCTCAAACTCCGTAACATTCAAATTTGGGTATTTCCTGATAATGGAGCCTAATTCTATCTTTGCAGTATTGAACTTTCGTTCAGCAATAAGTTGGCGAAGTCTGTTAATGGGTTCCTTAAAGACGCTTTCTTCTTTCTCAATTTGTTTTGCAAGCTGGTCAATACGCGTCTTTTCTCCGGGAGCAGCTGACTGCGCCTGAAACAGATACTGTCTGGCTGCATCAAAATCGCTCCTTCGAAATGCGGCTTCAGCCTGCTGGAAGAACTTTGAAAATAAGGCGGCGCTTGCGAACACATAACCACAGTGAGGGCAGGAATCCTTAAAAACAGGGATAGCCTTTCCACATTTGTCGCATTTTTTGAAAAGGGGTTTGCGGCAGTTCTTGCAAGCATTTGCTTTCATCGCGTCAGCTTCGGTCTCGAACTCACTTACTGATCCGCAATAGCTGCATTTTATCGTATAAACCCATGCCGTCGGCCAATAATAGTTGTCAGTGAAACCTGCTTCTTTGTTATAGATTGCAAGAGCAACCTCATACTCTGGAAAATAATTACAAATGACTTTTATGCACTGATCTGCAAATTTGGGATTCAGTAACGTTGCCTCTGGAGCTCTTTTCATTGTTGAAAACAGTTTTGTGAGATCTTCAGAACGATATATCAAATGCTGCTCGTAGGCGGCACGGTTATCGTCTGAGTTGAATACATATGTTTTTGCAGCCGCCGAAATTGAGCCACACAGTTTACCGAGGTCATCGTTCCTTTGAGAGTATCTGCGTGAGGCTGGGTCAAAAATAGCCCAGAGCTCTTTTGTATCCATCGCTTTATATAAAGCAACGTTTGCTGTGTCATTAGATATATAGGCAGCAAAAGAATAAAGATCCATAACGACAGATGTGTCCGCACCATTCGGATTTGGATCTTTTGTCCTCCTGAGAGCAGCAAGCTCAGAGTAAATGCGATCTGCGTTAGTGGGGAACTTCGGGAAAGCCGCTAATGGGTCTTTATCAACAATCTCGAATCCGGCATCGGTGAACGCCTTTTTCACATGTTCAACCGAGAGACGGCTTTCCTTCTTATAATGGCGAATAGTTGCCTCTGTAACGGTATGTCCCCCGGTAAGCGCAAGCAATTCAACTGTGGCGGAAAGAGCGCTCAGTTCCGATGCTGTTTTTTTATCTGCAAGGGGCTTAAAAGCTGAGTCAATCAGTTTTTTGCCGTCGGGAGACAGTATCTGGGCATCAATTCCATCCAGATAATCCATTTGTGCCTGGAGCGCATCTCTGTTCGTCTGCTGGGTCTCGCGACCAAGGGCAGAACCAAACTCTGCTTTCTTTTGATCTATTTTCTTTTTAACCTGTCTGGCATTTGTTTCAGGTGGATCAAAGGCTAAACCCACCAGATCAAACAAATCAAAGTCTGCCATTTCCAATTACCTCACTGTCATTCGACTACCGTTCCCACTCAGTCATCCCAAGTGTCTGTGTCAGGATTGTCATCACCCTCCTGTCCGACAGCCTGCATCATCGAAATATCCGAAACATATGCATGGGATAGCAGGTGGCAATAATGCGACTCATGGACAAATCCAAATCTAACGTCAACATCACTATTTGAAGCTTTGAACTTGCTTCCGACTGCCTTTCCATCAATTTCCACTTCATATTGCCCGCCGTTTGTAAGTGACATTTTCAGATGGAACCGAGGTGCTACTGTAGCAACACAAGCTCCGTCAAGTAAAATATCTCCTCCATTTTCCGTTAGATGCGCCGAAATAAGACCGAGTGATATCTCCAAATAGCCGCCTGGATGAGGACTGATTGTAGAAGTGTTAATATCGCACTCTATCTCAAAATCGTCGGAAGGATCTATTGTATAGCGAACGCCTTCGTTCATTTCACTTATGTTATAGCCATGAAACTCAATGTTTTCTTCATTAGCTATTACGTGAACTGTTGGCTCGTTAAATTCAGCCCCACTTGGATGAGTAGGAATGTTATCATATTTAACCCATTCAACATTGCTGAAAGTTATCGCTTTATACTTATGTACAAGGCTTTGACTGCTTCTTGTACCGATTTGGAGTCCAACCTTGAACCCTTGATCGGTATTCTCGCTCGTCACAGGACGACCAAACCGGGAAATATCGGCAGGAACACTTTCCCGCCGGATCGGTAAATCTACAGTTGAATCTTCCTGACGCGCCTGAATGTGGATTACCCCATTCACATCATAGCTATATTGAATCCGAATAACCGTCCCGATTTTTTCACCCCTGTTGACGTGCTTGATTCCATTCACCACATACTTATACGGAATCTGGCAATCCAAAGGATTCTCACTGTCCCCTTGAAGAACATAAATTGCCAGCTCATTATTAGCTCTGGGCGAAGTGTAGAATCTGAACTTTTTTGCAGCACGAACAGGGCGCGGATGGTTAGCCGGAATAATGATCTCATTATAATAGTGATTGCCTTCATCATTGATGGCAACCACACCCATTGCGTGGGCGGTGGTTTCTCTGAGCGTGAGCATACTGAGGCTGTTCAGCTTTCTTTCCGCCCTGACGGAGACATGAGAACTCAGTCCACTCTTTGTCCTGTCGGTAGTCTTCTTGCCATCCACGACTTGAACCGACAGTGCAGCATAGGATTCGTTCTCTTTTGAGGACTGAATTGCCGCGCCAAGTGCTACGGCTTCATCAGGATTCACATGGGACAATGGACGCTTGTTAAACAGTCTCTGCAAATAAGCCGGAACCTGCGGCATTCTTGTTGAACCACCAACAAGAAGGACATCCGTAACATCTTTGTGCGTCAGCCCCGCTTCTTCCAGCACAGCAAGGCACAATGCGCCGGTTCGATCAAGGAGGTCTGCCGTGTTTTCCTCAAACTCGGCTTTCGTAATGGTGACCGTAACCTTACCGTATCCGGGGAATGATGCAGAAACTTTGGTAGCCTGCATATTTTGCGCGGACAATTGCTTTTTGACGCTTTCTGACATTCCGCTGACGATAGAAAGCAGTTCTCGATCTCCACGGATATCAAGTTCTGTCTCGCTCTCAAACCTTGTGACAAGGATATCTTCAATTCGCGCATCCCAGTCGCGGCCGCCGAGCTTGTGATTGCCTCTGGTCGTAATCGTGGAAAGAACACCGTTCTTCCCCATATGGACAAGGGTCACGTCAAACGTGCCGCCACCGAGATCATATACAAGGATATTGGCATTCTCTCTCCAGTGATTCAATCCATATGCCATCGCTGCAGCGTTTGGTTCATCAATTATCTTTTTAACCTTGAGACCGGCAGCTTTTGCGGCACGAATGGTAGCTTCACGTTCTTTTGAATAAAAGTATGCGGGAACAGTTATAACAGCATCCTTGATGGTTTCCCCGGTTGCCGCCTCTGCATCCTCACGCAGATGCTTGAGAAGCATTGCGGATAAGTCTTCGGAAGTGTAGGGCTTTCCATCAATGTAACAGTAAGGCTTATCAACGCCCATTTCTCTCTTGAAGGTAGCGACACAGTTCTCTTCTCCGGAATTATAGGCGTCTTCGGCCTCGCTTCCAAATATCACATCACCGTCAAGGAACTGGATAACGGACGGAGTAAGCTTGTTGCCTTCGCCGTTGGGGATGATTTGAGGAAGCTTTGTTTTAGGGTCAATATAGGCGACTGCCGAGAACGTAGTTCCCAAATCAATTCCGACTGATATACTCATAGAATAAAACCTCCTCAAATTCCTTGAACTTCCGTGTTATTACATTGACATTTCTTCTTCATCTTCCAGTTCCTGATCCTTCATCCCGGAAGCAATTCCTTCCCAATCCGTTGGGGTGTGGTAGATGTTTGAGGAACAATCACCATTATCAAGGCTCTCATATTCCTTCTGCATCTTGCTTCGTTCCTCAGAAACAAAGCGTTCAATTGCCGCCTCATCGGTTACTCCGTGATCTCTAAGGTTTTCACGATAGTTGTCAAGAACGGTCTCCATGTCGCGTTCCCGGCTTGCCCTGATTTCAGGCGTGATGGTTCTCTTTAATACTTTTGGCCCTTCCATTTTGTTCTCCCCTTACGCGAACTCTAAAAAGTATCAGCTTGGGATGTAGCCAGTATTGCAACTCTCTTGCAAGGGATGCAATACTGGCTTTTTCACATAGCCGCTACGAGTTTAAATCTGACCGCTGGTCTGGATTTTCTCAAAGCGGTTCTTTGCCTTTTTGAGATCATCTTCCGAGTAGAGGACGTCGGACTCGATAACAGTCTTTGCGGATTCTCCCGTCTCGACGTTTGTCGCAGTTACCTCAAGACCGATCGTACTGGAGCGGAACACCACACGAATAGGAGAGCCCTGCGGAGTGTTGGGAGGAAGCTGCAGATGAACTTCACCGATGCGCTTAACTTTTAATTCAGGATCGGTATATTGAGGATCACCGTTCGCATCAAAGCTGGGGGTAATGTGCTTATTAACACGATCCTCGGACACGTTTTCATAAACATTGACGACTATTTCCGAGGCATTTTCGACTCTGGTACCATACACAGACTCTGCTTCAGCAGGAATCTCATCTCCGATAAAGAGAAGATTGTCAATCATGTAGCTGTCTTCAGAAACGAACACAGCGGGACCAAGAGAACGAGTAAGCTTATCTTTAACAGTGCTGACCTGCTGCGGAACATCGATCATCAACTGTGCTGCGGCATCAGATGTAACAGGCGCGTCTGTTGCAGCACCGATTACTTCTTTATCTTCTTCTGTTATCTCCTCACCTTTTTCCACCTTTTCCTGAATATCAGCAAGGCGTTCGTTCCACTCAAGCGCGGCAGAAAGCGCAGCGCCCTTTGCAACAGCAAGGTTAGGCTGTTCAACACGTACCTTCCCGGGGAAGAGTGCCTCGACAGCGTTTTTGATCATAGGCATCAATGTGGAGCCGCCAACGAGAAGAACCACATCAACGTTGTCCGGCGTGAAATTGACGTCGGAGAGAAGTTGATGAACAAAGTCCATTGTCTGTTGAACGAGATCCTGAGTAAGCTCTTCATATTCCTGACGGGTCAATTCGATTCTGGTGCGATCACCATCATATTTGATGGTATAGCTTTTCTTTTCCAATGTGGAAAGGTCTTTCTTTGCCTGTTCAACCTGAGCTCTGATTGTGGCTCTGAGCTCATCGTCCATGTCGGAAACCTCGGTTCCGTTCTCAAAGGCGTATTTTTGACACATATAGTCAAACATACGCGCATCCCAGTCAATGCCTCCGAGACGGTCATTACCGCCAGTCTTGATGACATCAATGAGAGCTTTCCCGCTGTCATCAACGCTGAAGTCAAACAGAGTGATGTCGAAAGTTCCGCCGCCAAGGTCATACACCATGATTTTGCGGTTTTCTTTGAATTCACGAACGCAGTAATTCAGCGCCGCAGCAGTAGGCTCATGAACAATATTCAGGATGTTCAAGCCAGCGATGATACCGGCCTGCCTTGTGGCGGCTTTTTCTTCATTTCCAAAGTATGCCGGACAGGTAATAACAACATTCTTTACATCGTGCCCCTGTGCATCTGCATATGCCTTCATTCTTTTAAGAATCAAGGAGGAAATGGTGATGGGATCATATTTTACGCCGTCAAACTCATATGTGGGTGCATCGGGTTTGCCAATGTATCGCTTAACGAATTCAACAACTCTTTCCGGCTCGATATCCTTCTGGTTCTTTGCAACTTCTCCCACAACAGGATCTGCCCCGTCTTGGAAATAGACAGCAGAAGCGAGAAGATCGCTACCTTCATCCTGATTTGTGATAACCTCCGGCATTCCATTGTCATCGAGCGTAGAGATGACGGAATAGGTGGTTCCCAAGTCGATTCCGTAAACTTTTGCCATTTTGCTTTTCCTCCTTATTCTGTGACCGGAATATCGCCGGTCTCGATGATTTGATTTTCTTCTGCTTCTTCAACTGGTGCAACCGCCTCATAGATGTAGATATCCACTACTTCTTTTATGACAGTACGGTTTCCAATATAGAAGCCCGAGTTATAGGACTTCGCAACTGTGTCGTGCTTTGCAGGATCATCAGTCGGAATCCGGCCAAGAATCTGGCAATGCCGAGGATTCCTTTTTTCACCCTGTTCACTTCGCAGCTTTGTCATACCATAAACGCCAAGCAAATCTTCAATGTCCATAAGCATGTATCTTATGCTCTTCTTTGCCTTGGGTTCTGTGACCTCATCTGCCAGAGTCTCATTATTCCCGTATATCCTCGCAATTGCAGCAAGAATATCATCATAAGCTCTGCCTTTGTCGATTTTGCGGTACTGCTCAAGTTCGTCCTGCATTGCTTTCAGCCGACCGGCGAACTCCGAGTGATACAGCTTGTGCATCTCTCTAACTTCCGAGAAAACACGCTGTTCAGTCCCAACTATGCTCTCGAGTCTTCCATCAATCTGCCGCAACAAGTCTGCGTCTACAGACGGCAAATCTGTCTGGGCTGGCGATAGGACATGATCTGCCTGAGTCGTGTCTTCAGATACCTCATCTTCGGCGGGTGAGTGGGGATCATCCTGATGCTCTGCTTCCCGGTTTTCTACTCCCTCTGCTTCAAAAGTAGAATCCTGCGAAGCAGCATCAGTCGGCTGTTCTTCCGGAGATAATACTTCTCCGATCTTTTTTTCGCCTTCCAATAGTAGTTCCTCCATTCCGATTTAAGAATCTTTAACTTCTGCTATTAATATCCCATCTATACTGTGGATGCATGCCAACCCATCCGCCAGTTTTCCAAGGGTCTCTGCTCTGATACGAGGTTCGTCAGCTTCATCAACAGATAAGCCTCGGGAATTGCTCGTATTCATAAAAGCGTTGTTCTGCGCAATGTTATATCTGATCCGAATCTTTCTGTATTTTCCGAGATGATCTGACCACTTCTGGCAAGTCGTACCAGAAGCATGCCGAAATAGTACGGTTGTGTTCACATTCCCGGTAATCTCTGAAAACAGATCATCTCCGCGTTGCCCGCCGCCGAAAAGTGAAGAAATAAAATCCTGACTGCTGATCGCGTATGGATGCCCTCGCAGAAGATCGCTGATCTTTTCGTGTCTCGAAATTGGAATGTTGTCTAGGAGTACTGCAAATTCTTTTCCCTGTCCTTGAAGCAACAACAAATGGTTAAGCACCAACGTTACTAACAGTTCGTTTCCAGAACTGCCGACGTCTATGGCAACAACACCTTTTTGGTTAAGCATCCTCTTTATGTTTGAAAAATTAGAAAGTGGTTTGCCGTATATCGCCTCGGACTGCCGATTCAACCTGTTAAGAAAAATCCTCACCGCATCCGTATCTGATGACCCGGCCATACAGTAGTGATTGATTTCGTCATACTCATCATCGCTTAGTAGACCGCCTTTTTGCATTGCGTCGATTTTACTCTTCAATGTAATCAACGGAAAAGCCGCAAGATTATGAAGCGTAATCTTACCATCTGTGAGCAGAAGAACTTCAATCAGGGCGCGTAACAGCGACTCAGCAGCTGGAGTGGCTGTATCACTCGGCATGGTTTCATACAAAAGGAATGCAATATCATCAACAGGCATACCGCGAAACACATCATAGAAGAAGCCCTTCCTGGAGACAAATTCAACGGCTCTGCTGTGATTCTGTATCATATGTTCAAGATCCGCATTACCTGTGTGTAATGCAATTACAGGAATATTTTCTGTTTGAGCCTTGTGAACGAATGGTATTAACGCACAAACCCTCTCTTTGCTTTGCCCACCGGACACAATGACGCTACCGGGTGTATTCGTTTCTCCCCAGATATAATCCAAAGCAGCAGTGCCGCTCTGTGATTGATAATCATATACATCATTGTCATCCGGTTCACCGGAAGTTAGTAAGAGTTGCTGTTTGCTTATGCCGGGTAATATGGCAACGGCTCGATTTTGAAAGTTTGCATCGGAGGCATGTTTATATAATGCACGTATTTCTTTTTTTGTCCGTGCATTCTGGAGAGCGGTATAGATCATGTTTCCGGTCCACATCGATGCGGATGCCGTTCCCCTTGCAACACCGCTCATGATTCCCATGGTAGTACCAAACAGTCCCACGAATGTTCACCTCCTACTTGAAAATATCAAACTTGAACCGGAAGGGATTAACAGATGGCAGACTAACAACTGCCTCACCCACAGACAGTGCCGTTAAATCCCAGTCCTCAACCACATATCCTTCGCGTTTTTCATAATGGTTGCTTCCGTTAGCTTCCGGGAAGGATTCAAGTATCATGTTCTTTCCCATTAACTGGCAGACGTACTCTCTCGTTGTATAATCATTTTGGTGGAATGCAAATACAGAAGAAAAACCGGAAACTGCATTTTTTGCCTTGGTTTCATTGCTATAATTTGCATTTAACTGATCTATACTTTGAAGTCCAGCAAGAATCTTCACTCCGAGGCTGCGCCCGAAATTGATGCCATCCTCTAAATGCCTCAGATTGGGAAGGAGCTTTAATTCATCTACAATCAAATACACATTTCCCTGTGACGCAGTCCGACCGAGTGCTTCTTTCAAAGCGAGATCAAAGAGCAATGTATATATTGGGGAAAGGACATCACCAATGGAAAGATCATACTCAATAAACGCAATCTTTCCGCCCTTTTGGCGAATGAACTTTCTCATGGAAAAATCGCCGGCATCTGCAAAGACGCCAGTAAGTACGTCTCTTGTAACGGAATACATTTCTGACAGGACGCCTTGCGCCTGAGTACCAGACTTTCCTCCAATGTATGAGGCTACCGAGGCGAGGTCGGGATGCTTCTCAAGCAATCCACGAAGGGTTTCAACAGAAGAAGAGTCTATATACTGTTTCAAATCCTCATTATTTGGAACTACCCCGCTTTTTATAAGGGCAATAATGATTGATGCCAGTAAATCTCGTGCTGCAATCGGAAAGAAGGGGTTGCTGCTGTTTCTTTCAACCAGATCTGCAAATAAAGACTTACATATCTCCTGCGTATTCTGGAACACCGAAACCGGATCTTTCCCATCTGCAATAACTTCTTCGTATATGCTCCAGCGCTCGGACATCCTTCTGTACTGCACAGAATTTCCGATTACAACATCACCCTTCGAATAGAATCTGCTGTAAAAGTCCCCTTTGCTGTCAAAAATAAGAACGACATCGTTAGGCGTCAGTCTCGCTTTAATCTGCCGCACCATGTGATAAAAGAGATTGGTTTTACCGCATCCGGTTCCGCCGACGAGGAGAATATGCTTACTCAGCATCTCTTCCGTGAGGCCAAAAGATGTCTTATTTCCTCGAAATTCTCCGGGGACATGAATTACGGCCTTTGGCATATCAGGCGGAGGGGTATTGTTTTCCAATAACCCACCATATACTACTTCATGGCTTATTGGCATTCTTTCTCTCCTTTCTCCAGACGACGACCTTTATGTTGTGACTGTCACATGTCCATTTCTTCCTCATTTTCTTGACGAATATTTGATTCTATCTCTTTTGTTTCTTGCGATTGTTCGAGGCTAGTCCGGGCTTCCTCATGGTTAAACTGTTTTTGCGCGTTCTGCTTAGCAAATAGTTCTCCTCGCAATTCTTTAAGCGTTTGCTTTGTAATCTTAGGCCTATTCATATCTCGCCGTCACTTTCATTACCCAGTAGCTGAAGATTTATTAATTGAGGCATCTAATTCATCATTAAAACGCAATACTAAGTCAATAGGGTATATTCGTAGTTCTCTTATCATTTCCGACGTCTCTTTTACTGAGTCAAAAACAAAAATTAGCGCCAAAAAAACAGGCCATGTCATTTCTCTTTTCCCTGTCTCTAATGAATAATAAGTTTGTCTGGAGACACCGATAATGTTTGCTAGTTCTTCTTGTGTGATACCGATTCTTGCACGTAAAGCAGCAAGGTTCTCGACCAATATTTCAATACTGGCAGTTTTATAGTCATTTGTAATTAAGTATTTTTCTTGCACCATTATGTGAGGCTCCTTTCAGTCTCCTTTCAAAATAGTTTTTATAGTCTCTTGTAAAACTCAAAAAACCATTGAAAACACTGGATTTTTTAAGGTATTTACTACTGATTATTTCTCCGTTTTTTGCTATAATTGAAGTGACCAAACAACAAAAAGAGCAAAAAACAGGAAAAAAATCATGCGAAATAAATGTGTGCAAATGTCCCTGGAGGACATCTACAACGATGTTTCAAAATAGAGACTTTTACAAGTATCTAAAATAGTTTTTAACGAATTAACCGTATGCACAATTACAATTTCTATCGTAGCGTTGTTTGTTTTCGTAGAGTAAACCACTCTACGAATCTTTATGATATTATACGCGAAGACAAATTATTTGTCAGTATGACAAGAGAAAAAAGTCGAAATTTGTTTTAAGTAAATCATCTGCTGGTTTATTATACCTGCATATTATTAGGAGGTGCTTTTTTTGCCAAAACAAGAAAAAGACAATTGTCTACACAAAGATGGTTGCTGGGTAGACCAATATACAAAGGAAAAGAATGAGGAAAAAGTTGAAGATGGTTATGTATATGAAATGACTTATGAGGAAACAAAACGGAGACTCGATTCAGCTACTGTTTCTCATTTTATTATGAGCTCAGGGGACCAACTTGTTTTTGATATAATATCTGAAGACTGGCTAAATGCACAGAAGCCTGGACTGAAAGTATCAAGCTAGCTGGGCCATAAACACATTGGAAAGGAATAAACGGGAATAAACTTCGTCAAAGAAATCCAAACCGTCTCAAAGACTCTTCGGTGCATGAATCCGGCAGTTAAGAGAGGAATTTTAGAAGGGAAGAAGCCCCTGTTTTTCCCCTATTTTTTAACCCATCAGAGGGTCAAAAACGGGTTTTCCCCTATGGTTAACCCATTAAAAATGGGATAGAGAGCATCAAATTCCCTCAAAGGGGAACAGCGGGATCAAAAAAGAAAAACCCCGGAAACCGTTGGCTTAACAGTGATAAGGAACTAATTTACTTATCAACTGTTAGCTGACGGTTTCCGGGGTGCATACGGACAAATCCCGTCTGATTTCTAACAGGAAGTCAGACGGGATTTTCGCTTTATATTTCGAATTATGGAGGACATACCATGAAAACCTTAATATCTTGTGCTTACACTATGGATAATTGCTGTGTGGAACTGAAATTCAGGGACGGCAGAATGATTGCGATTGACACTATCGCTGTTGAGAACGAGATTGCAGACAATATGTATCAGCGGTCAGAGTTGGATTATTTGATCTACAATGACCCGATAGCATATGCTGACTTGATATTGAATGGCGATCCCGAAACCTATCTGAAAACTGTAACAGAATACAAGCCTTTGGATAGCTGACAACACGCTGCCCGCAGGAGAAAATCCTGCGGGCGTTTTTCTGTTTATATTATTTCCCTCCGTTGGATCTCAATTTAGGAAAGAAGATGACAATCTTGAAGCCCTTTCCCCACTGGGAAGTAGCTTCCAGATGAAGATTTAGATCGTCGGCCATCTTCTTAACCAGGTAAAGTCCCATACCGGTAGCCTTCTTTCTGCTGTCAGTAGAATCCCCGGTAAAGCCCTTTTGAAAAATGTACGGCAGATCATATTTTTTTACGCCAATGCCGTTATCTTCAACAGAAAGGATATCTGCGGTCTCCGAATGTATCATGGAAATCGTAAGCATGGGACTATCGCTGCTATATTTGATGGCATTGCTAACGATCTGTCCCAACATAAACTGAAGTCCTCTACGGTCTGTATAGACTGTTTCAGATTGCAGTTTGTTGAGAATGACAAACTGCTTCTCTTCAAGAAGTGGGGCATAGTCCTCCAGAACTTCACCCAAGCAGTCATTCAAATTGACATCCTCAAATCGGTAATCCTTTGTACTGCTCTTCAACCGGGCATAGTACAGCATCTGCGTGACATCCTCCTGAAGCTGACTGCGGACATAATCCAGCTTTGCTTGCAGGGAAGGAGAGATTTCATCGTTCCGGTTATCCAAGAGCATGGTCAGCAACGATAGGGGCGTTTTCGCTTCATGTGCCCAGCCCTCCACGTATTCTTCATAGTCCCGTAGGGCATCCGCCATATTGTTACTCTCGTTTTTGTATTCCCGTAAAACCGAAGCCAAAAATCGGACAGATTCTCCTTCTTTCTGACTAATGGCACTGAGCAGCCGTTCTTCATTGCAGATGGTAGGATCACTGAGGAAATCCCGGAACAGTTCCATGTGGGTGTTCTCCCTCTTGTTTAGTACAAACAGAATCGCTGAAAACAAAAGGATGCTCGTCAGAACTACTAACCCGATCAAGGTTTGAAATGCCTGAATGTCAGAAATCCAAAGAATGACAGCGCAAAAGCAATCCACGCCCAGCAGCAACAGAAGCCAGGGGTAGTACCGTTCTATCATGTGCCAAAGCTGCTTCATAGAGACACCTCCGCTTCCAAACGGTAGCCCATTCCTCGAACTGCAACGATTCGCTGCTTCATTTCAAGGGCGGACATCGTTTTTTTCAACCGGGTCAGGTTAACCTGCAAGGCATTTTCATCTATGTATTCCGTAGTTCCCCACAGTGCCATGCAAAGCTGCTCCGTTGTAACCAGTGCATCACCACTTGCCAAAAGAGCAACCAACAGTTTTCCCTGATTTTTTGGAAGCACCACAGAGGTGTTATGAATATAAAGTGTGTAGGTCTGCTGGTCCAACAAGAAGTCCAATCCCTCTATGAGGTTGGTACGACCTTCATACCTTTTGAGAATATTGGATACCCTGGCGAGAAGTCGGTCTTTTCTGCACGGCTTCGTCAAATATTCATCTGCACCCAACTGGAACGCTTGCAGTTCATCCTTTACCTGATCTCTGGAAGTCAGCACCAGGATGGGGATAGCGGTTTTATTCTTTAACTCCTGGCAGATTTGAAAGCCACTGATTTCTGGTAAATTCAGGTCTAAGATCACGAGGTCAGGACGGAGGGCTGCCAAGAGCCGAGCGGCATCTTCAAACTCGGTGATTGCCTCCACAAGATACCCGTCCTTTTGGAGCATATTGCAGAGTTCTTCCCGCATATAGACTTCATCTTCCACAACAGCAATTCTTTTCACGACAGCACCTCCTTCCAAATTATTCTTCTCTCTGCGGCTGCATCAGTGTCAGCAAATACCGATCACTGGAGTGCTTGACCACTCTCATATAAATATATTCTATCACGCAAAGCAGCAAAATTATAGCAGCAGATACAAACATCATTTCAGCCACTGTCCCACGGGTTCGGGACGAGAGTATCCCTGTAAATAACGCCCTGACTCCAAACAGACTGCTGACAGCTGCAACCAATACAGGAAGTCCCATAAACCAGGTAATTTGCTTTCCAGCAGACTGGCAAAGGGTTTCGTAAGTAGCTCCCAGGCGGATCAGAGTCTGGTATCTGCGCCCGGTTTTCTGCTGACTCATCAGGAACTGAACACCCACGATGGTGTTGGCAACTACCAGGAAAACAATCGCAAGATAGAGGGTAATATAACTGGATGCTATGGTGTAGAAAAGCTGGCGGCCCATATTCTGAAGATAGCTTTCATATTCGATACCTATTTTGTCCAGCTTCTCGTTCAGATCGGAATAGGCAGTCATAAGGCTATTTCCTTCCATAGCCTGCTCACTGAGTACCGCATTCACATACGTATCATACATTCCTTGGGTATGATAGAGGAAGGCTTCATCTGGAAGAATCAATGCAAAGGACAAAGTAATAGAACGATCCGTAATCAAATTTACAGACTGAACCTCTCCAGTAAGATAAATCGGACTGCCAACCAGTTCCGTTTCAGGCTGTTCAGTAAGTATGTCGTTCAGCATTGCGGTACGATTTACAGTAGTAAAGTCGGAACCTATATAAACAGCGGCTTCATCCTCACTTAATTTAATGACAGGCTTGCCGGACAATTCCAACAAACGATTATAGTCCGATAAACAAATCAAATATGGGTATGTGGCATAACCAAGATTGTTCAGAAGGACATCCCGGTCTTCCGACTGGGGCAGGCTCCGAAGAGAGTCCATAACAGCGTCCATGCTGTAGGCATTATCATAATCTTCTGTGGTGCGAATACGCCCAACCCTCATTTCAAAAAGCTCTGAAAATTGATTTTCCAAACTGTTTTCTTTCAGGACTGCCTTTATATTCGGAAGAACCTGCGATGAGTCTTCTGCAGTATGATCTTCAAAAGTATAGTCGATTACATGGCCAGAAGACAGGTTATTCGTTCCTGCAATTCCTACGCCCGCACCAAAACAACACAGCGCCGCCAGAATCAGCAGGGAGCTGATGGCCATGGAGTTTGACTGATGAATGACATTCTCCTGAATCTGCCGGAAGGTAAATACATGAAGCTGCTTATTTCCTTTTCCTTTCTTAACAATCAAAGCAATCAGCGCACGCATCCCATAGAAAAGCAGCATCGTACCAACTATGCCCAACAGCAAAGTCAGTCCCATCATACTTACCTTTGTCCATGCAATTCCCTGAATCGCCATGTAGTAAGCCACTGCCAACATCACACTTCCGCATATAGCAGCCAGTCCATAGATAACAGATGGCATTTGCTTTTTGGGGCGGTTCGTTGGCTGGGATAGCAAAGTACCGATCTCCTGGCGGCTGATTCGTCCACTCAAAATCAGAAGTGCCGTCAGCTTAATTGCCAGAAATCCTGCCAGCGTCCATTCAATCGCAGACCAGGATAAAGAAAACTGATGACCGATGATCCCCATGCCTACCAGCTTGGCGGTGACAAGACTGACAATTTCTGAAAGCACCACAGCCACAGGTAAGCCTATGAGCATGGCAAGAATACTGGTCAGGAAATCTTCCGCCAGAAGCATCCAGAACAGTTTGCTTCTGCGCATTCCCAACATCAGATAGACACCAAACTCGTGGCGTCTGCGCTCAAATTGATACTTGCAGGCGAAGTAAATCAAAAAGAAAAGAATACCCAGGGTCATTCCGTAAAACACAGGAATCAGAAGCAAGAGCCTGTTCACTGCGTCGCTCTCCATTTTCTGCAAAAAAATCATTACATCCTGTGTGGAGATGGAAAGAATCATATAAAAGGCAATAATAGAAATCACCAGGGAGCTGAAAAACAGACCGTTTTCCTTTCGGCTGCGGCGACTGTTTCGAAAAATCAGATTAGAGAACATTTGCGCTACCCCCTCCCAGTTGAGCCATCACCTTCAGGATGCGCCCGTAGAACTCCTGCTGGCTTTCGTCTCCACGCCGAAGCTCATGAAAGATCACGCCATCCTGGATGAACAGGATGCGCTTACAGAAGCTGGCGGCATTGGAATCATGGGTTACCATCAGGATCGTAGCTTGTTCGTCACGATTCAGGCCGGACAGCTTCTCCATAAGACTTCTTGCGTTCTTAGAATCCAGCGCACCCGTCGGTTCATCGGCAAGGATCATTTGGGGATGTAAGATCAGAGCCCTTGCTGCCGCAACACGCTGACGCTGGCCGCCGGACATCTTGGACGGAAACTTATTCAGAACATCAGTGATTTCCAGATAGTCAGCCAACTGCTTCAGCCGCTGGCTGCTTTCTGCTTCGGATACCCCATGCAGAGAAGTTGGAAGCAGTATATTTTCACGTCCGGTCAGATTATCCAGTAGCTCAAAATTCTGAAATAGATAACCAACTTTTTTTCCACGGTAATCTGCAAGAGTCCTTCCCTTGAGTGCTTGCAGATTAACGCCCTCCACCTGAATGCTTCCACCTGTGGGTTGAATCACAGTCGCAATACAATTGAGCAGTGTGGATTTACCAGAACCACTGCTTCCCATAATGCCAAGAAACTCTCCCGGCATGACCTGAAAGGTGATCCCATTCAGTGCCTTTGTTTGACTTGGCACATTGCCATAGATTTTTGTTAAATTTTCAATATTCAAAATGGGTTTCATGTGAATACCTCCTATCATTTGTAATAAAATGATAGCATGGGAACACAGCAAATACCACTTACAGTGGTTGTAAGGATTCAGGATATAAGTGGCGGCTCAAGGGGGACGAGCATATATTTTGTAAGAGCATCAGGCGACAATGATAAAATACACCGGATCGACTCCTTGGCAAACCAGTTCGTTTTAATTGTATCCCAATCAGCAAGTCGGATAATCTCTGCTGTGCCGTTCTCAAAATCAACTGAAACTTCGCCCCATTCGCCGTCGCAGTCTGCTTGGTATTCGTAGATTGCGGCGGCGCTTTTCTTTTTGCGCTTGGTTTTGGATTTCTGTTTCAGCCGGACAGCATGGAGCGCACCTTCGGCAACCAGCAGTTCTGTCAGTTTGTCCGCCGCTTTCCGGTAGGCTCGCTCTGCACCGCTGGCAGTGCTGCCCTCAAACATAATCGCCAATTCTTCAAAAGTGGGGCGGTTCTTCCATGAGCCAACTCGCCCACAGGTCATGCAAATTGCTAACCGTTTTTCGAGCAAGGTCTGTTCCCGGTAATTCAGTTTCTCAAATGCCCGCTGCACCTTTTCTGCCTGTATGCCGTTCCAGAGGATATCGGTATAGTTCCAGCTATCGTCAAGGGCTACATCCTCGCCTGTTTCCTCGCCGTTCTCGTCTGTCACATAGAATGGCTGCTGATTGCGGATACCTCGCACAACTTTCAGATAGTCTTCGGCAAGAGCAAGATCACAGTTGTATTTCTTGGAAAACTCGTTGACCGCATCCTTGGTGTTATGATACAGCCACGCCATTGAGCGTATCATTTTGTAATTAGTCAGAGAGGATACCGACCATTTTTCTTCGCCCATGCGAAAACGGAGCATAGCATCCCGGATGAACGGGAAAATGTATGTAGCATACTCTGCACCCTTGGCAAGGTCATAGTCCATCAGCTTTTGGAGCATTTGCTCCCGGCAGGAGAGCTTTATATCTATAAATCGGTCTGTGTCGTACAGATCGCCGCCATCCACACCGAGAAAGTCTTTGATGCGCTTGTTAAGCTGCGGCTCGTAGTGGTGCAGGAAGAATGAGAAATATAGCAAATTCTTTTCCTGCAAGGCAGACAGGATATATTCGTTCAGATTGCCCACCGCTGGAGGCTCCGGTTCCAGTTGGAAGATGCGCTCTGCCACATAGGGAATGATGCCGTCACCGTGCGGATTGACATGATGTTTCGGTATGTATCCAGTCATATTCCATGTAAAATCATTCAGCATAGCGCACCTCCTTCCAGTTTAGTAATACTCATAAATATCCCGTGGTCAACTAATGGGTTATTTATTACTTTATTTTCTTTAACATACGGTGATAAATAGGTGCATTTGGTGCAGGAGTTGTGATTGGGACCAGAAGTCCCTCTTTGATAAATTGTTCCACACGCAAAGCAATCCACCCATCACCGATCCCTAATTGATTCTTTCCAAGAACCTGTCCAACAAGCACGCTTTCCTTAAACTCGTCGTCCAGTGTATCCAATTCTCGAAGAATAAATGTATCATACAGAGTTTCTGATACGCTGACCAGTTTGCCGTTTATAACAGCACGAAGAGGAGAATTTTCCTGTTGGAGTTCTCTCCAGCGGTTAGCCAAACTACGAAGGTAATTTGTTGGCAACTTCTTTCCAAGAGATGCCATCCGTCCCAAGTGATAAGGTTCAACTTCTCCCCAACCGTTATACTGGACAATGCATCCATCTGGTCTTGTTTCCCACATTGGAAGCTCCACAATGGTAACATCCAATTTTTCAAAGCCGATTGGTCGTAGTTGTTCCAGAAGCCAATACAATCCGCACACATCATCTGGTTCTCGTCCGACCCAAACACGAATCGGCTCTCCGTTTTGTGCTTTTTCCAGTAGCGTAGCATAGTTCTTTCGGGATGTATTGAGAAGTTCAGTTACGATTTCAGATGCCATATCGGGCAGTATGCTTAGTAGCAAAGATAATGCCGACTCACGCTCCAAACAAATTCCTGCTTCGGAGATGTTGCCCACAGACAATGCCAACGGAAGATTAACTATGTCCTTACGATTTCCCTCCAACGGTATAGCATTCTCCCAACCAGAACGCTCCCGTTCTTCTGCTTGATGCTGGAACTTTTCTATTTCTTCTTTTGAAACTGTCCCATCAGAGATAATTACACTGGTTGCTCCGCCTAAAAAACCCTTATGTCCAATCGCAACCGCCATAGTCCCTGCGGCACTGTCGCTAAATACTACTTCTAACATAACGTTGCTCACCTCTTAGCTAAATTCAAATTCTTTTTAGTGCTTCTTTCTTCAAAGCCGCCTGTCCCATTTCTTTTTCATAATCGCCCTTGGCATAAGCGACATTGCTCAATGCCTGGAGCATCTTATCTTTTGCCAGCTTTTTCATGACCTCCGCAAGATCTTCATCCAGAGTACCACGCTTTATATAGCGGTTTATGGTGTTCAGACGCTTCTCATGTATCTGCTTCACTGGATGATCATCCGCAAGCTCCCGTTGTTCTCTGCCTTTCAGATTGCCGATCTGCCGACAGGTGCGGTGCAGCTTATCTCCCGGCGCATAACCGCCGCAGTATTTGGTGTGCCTTGCGTTGGTTGTCAGAAACCATTTGCCGCAGATCCGGCACTTCTTAGGAGCGTGACCGACACACAATCCCTCAAAGAGATCTGACCGGAACATCCCTACAAAGGACACATAGTGCATCCGTTTGACGAGCTTCGCCACATTTTCGCCGGGACGGATGACAGATACATACTGAACGGAGTTGTTCAGGGTAGACATCCAGGCATTTCCCTCAGTAATAGAAAAGTCCGGAGGGAAATAGCTTCCAAACATTTTTGCAAAGCCCTCTGCGGTGCGGTCAGCTTCGTTGCCGTCTGATTTTTCTGCAAAATCAAGCATTGCCTTTTGGTATTCCCCAAGGGAGTATGCCAGATGCCCGAATACAGCGGTATAGCGTTGGAGCATCATCGCATCGGCATATCTCGGAACTTCTTCAAGCTGCAAGGAGTTGGTTGTGGCTTTTATGGCAAACTCCATATATTTCAGAGCATTGTCCGCAGTAAAGACTTTTTCAATCTGTTCTCTGTGTTTTGGAATATCCATGTAGGAGAACGGCGGTGTTTTACTGAGAATATCAAGCATCGCCAGAGCAGCTTCCCTTGCCATAGGAAAGAGTGCAGAAGCGTCCTCTCCGGCGTTCAACATTCCAAGCAGCAGATTGATTTTTTCGCATTGCTCATTCATCTTTGCAATGGCATCCGCAGGAACATTCAGCGCATCACAGGCAAGAGTGCCGACAGGGAATGTTTTGCCCTCATATATGACCGTATCCTGCCAAAAATCCAATGTCATCAGTTCTTGATTCATGCTTGCCCTCTTGTCCTGTTTTTTTACTTTTCCAATTATACCATGCAAATGTGAAGAAATCTATATCCTCCGAAAAGTTGTCCTGTTTTTTGAAATAGGCTTGTCCTGCTATTAGCCTGTTTTTTGAGAAATCCGGCATAACCATAGTAGAAAGAGCGAAACACCTGCCAATCACGGCGGGTGTTTCGTGCTTTCTGAATACTATGAACGGAGGTTTTCTATGACAATCTATGAAACCATCAAGGTGGCAATCAGCGTAAAGCAAGCCGCCGAACACTACGGGCTGAAAGTCAACCGAAACGGCATGGCTTGCTGCCCGTTCCACAATGACAGGCATCCGAGCATGAAGCTGAATGAGGATTATTTCTTCTGCTTTGGCTGCGGAGTCAAGGGGGATGTGATCGACTTCGTGGCAAGGTCGTTCGATCTGAGCAGCTATGAAGCAGCACAAAAGCTGGCTTCGGATTTTGGGCTTGACCCGAAACCGCCCACTTCCGCAGCTATGCTCAAGCCCAAACGTCCCTATATCCGTCAGTTTCGGGAGGACGAAATGCTGTGCTTCCGGGTGCTGATGGATTATCTGCATCTGCTGGAAGATTGGAAAGTGCGATATGCACCGAAAACACCGGACGATGATCTGGATGACCGTTTTGTGGAAGCCTGCCAGATGATTGATTATATCGAATATCTGGCAGATATTTTGACAGTCGGTGATTTAGAAGAACGGGTTGCCGTGGTGGACGAGCTAATGAAGGAGAGCAAGATTGCTTTCCTTCGGAACTATGTGGCACGGAAACGAAAGGAGGGGTTGTCCCATGGGGAAGAAAGGTAAAATGCCGGATATGAATCTGCCGATCTGGTTTGACGGGCAGAACATCAATGAAGCTCTGTTCTGTGAAGAATTTCTGCGTGAGCGCAGAATCATCTTCGCAAACGGAGCTTTTTTTACGCCCGATGGTCGGGTAACAGACGATCTCCCTCTCCGGGGTGAGATTTACGACAAGCTGAAATTCTGTGCCGTGAACAACATCCCCCGGAAGATCACCAATATTCTGGAGGTGCTGAAACTGGAAGCACAAGTGCCTGACTTTCCTCCGGAGCAGGATCGGATTCATGTTGCCAACGGTACGCTGCTGCAGAACGGAACATTCACTGAGGGCAGACCTGCTATCGTGCGGAGCCGTCTGCCTGTTGCCTACAATCCCGATGCTCCTGCTCCTGTGGTCTGGCTGAACTTTCTGGATGACCTGCTTCATACAGAGGACATTCCCACTTTGCAGGAGTTTATCGGCTACTGCCTGATTCCCTCCAACAAAGGACAGCGCATGATGGTGATTAAGGGCAACGGCGGCGAGGGTAAATCCCAAATCGGTGCGGTGCTTTCGGCAATCTTTGGCATGAATATGAAAGACGGCAGCATCGGAAAGATTTCCGAAAACCGCTTTGCCCGTGCCGATCTGGAACATATCCTCTTGTGCGTGGATGATGATATGCGGATGGAAGCTCTGCGCCAGACCAACTATGTGAAATCCATCGTGACAGCACAGGGCAAGATGGATTTGGAACGCAAGGGCAAGCAGAGTTATCAGGGCTGGATGTTCGTCCGGCTGCTTGCGTTCAGCAACGGCGATTTGCAAGCTCTTTATGATCGCAGTGACGGATTTTATCGCAGACAGCTTGTGCTGACCACCAAGGAAAAGCCTGTGGATAGAGCTGATGATCCTGACCTTGCGGAGAAGATGAAAGCCGAAGCCGAGGGCATCTTCCTGTGGGCATTTGAAGGCTTACAGCGGCTTGTTGCCAACAACTTCAAATTCACAGAGAGTGACCGTATCCGGGAAAACCGGGAAGCGGTCAAGCGTGACAATAATAATATCTTTGATTTCATGGAATCGGAGGGATACATCCGGTGCAAAGCGGATGCGTCCATCAGCTCCAAGGATTTCTATGAAATCTACCGGATGTGGTGCGAAGAAAATTCCCTTGCAC
>ENA-OZLS01000076-OZLS01000076.1-human-gut-metagenome-genome-assembly--contig:-NODE-76-length-44014-cov-10.376578_pt1 | contig 44014 bp, 38 predicted proteins | sample MGYA00243864_ERZ653793 | MGnify/ENA primary metagenome ERZ653793 (study PRJEB26926, sample SAMN06164605) | human gut metagenome | biome: ENVO:00009003; feature: ENVO:2100002; material: ENVO:00002003...
GCTATGTCTTCTTTTATGCGGTTTTCGATTTGCGCAACTTATTGTACATTATCGAACTGAAGTAATTATACGCCGTTCCGGTTCAAAAGGACGCTCTAAATAAAAGCAGCCGCTCTGCAGACATTGTCAGAGCGGCTGCTTTTTGTTTTGGTTATTTTAGTCCTGCCAATCCTCTACTTTCTTTACTGGACTTTAGTGCTTCGATTGCTCTATCGGAGGTTACGAATCCGCACTTTCTCGGCAATGGCACTCTCCCTTTTCTCAAAAGCAAGTTCCACATATCGCTCAGGATCAGAAACAAAATCATCCCACTTTACAAGAATGCAATATCGCTCGTCATCCGACCAAGCACATCCCTCATGCGGTTTTACATAGTAGTTTGCGCTGAACTCCCTAATGGTTGTATCATCATTAATACTGACGTAACTGTGAGTTTTTCCGCATGTGCTGCAGGTATATTTTCCTTTATATACCCTATCGCACATTTCGGGTGTAACAACACCAAGAATGCCGTTGCGGGTGTTTCCCTCTCCGTTGTAGAGAGATGCCTGAAGTTCCCGCTGAATGAAATAATTATGCGGCCTACCGTACTCATCGTCACCTTCGTTTTCAGAAGAATGCTCGCCAATAAGGAAAATAGTTACCGTAGAGTCTGCAAGATAATCTCTGCGTATAACCGACATGATGTAATCCCCATCTTGACTTTCAATCACACGATCCAAAGATTTATTTATCACATCTGCACTATCAAATAAATCCACAAGCTCATCTCTGTAGGCTTGGTCTTCCTTCTTGTAACTGATAAAACATTTATGTCCCATATTATCTCCTCATATCACTTAAACTGCTCTTTTATGTCATATAAATTGATTTTTTTCAGGCTGTCTTCTGTAAGAACTACCTTTGCTTTAGCAGGATATTGAAATCGGATGCGGCTTGTTTTAAATGTCCATATAATGATTTCAAGCAGTTCCTGCTCGGTTATGTTTTCATAACCACGGAAGCGCGTAATGCCTGCACCGAGCAACGGTAAGACCACTGTGCCCCCTCCGTAATGGATATCGCACTCATTCCACATATTCATCAGGCAGTCAATATAATCATTGATTTCCAGGAATGCCCGGTTCGTCTCATCAAAACGTGAGAAAGCCAGAAGAAAATAATCGCCGTTCTTTATAATGGTTCCTAGTTTGTATCGCGCAGTTTTTCCTGTTCTTCTCTTCTCCTCAATAATACAGTTCCTCGCGTGCGTATCAGCGGAAATAATTGCATCCAGATCCGAAATCTGCGGATAAGCTCGCAATATGTATTTGCCGTTGACCGTGTTTTCATTAATTATTTCACCGACTTGAGTATCGAAGAACTCATTAAACGCGATAACTTTGAATCCTTCTTCTTCAAAAATATCCCCAGAATCAATTTCCAATGTTGAGTTGTTGATATTAAGTGTAGCCTTACGAACTCGGTTTGCCCTAAACCATAGGCAAAGGAATGCCCCAATAGCCACAATAGCAGCCCCTATGAAAAAACAGAGTCTATTGTTATCTGGCACTTGAATAAAGAGCGACAGGAGCGTCACAACAACGCTTATCGCCGTAAGGACTTTATAGTATTCTTTCCAGAGTCTTCGGTTTAAAAAGCTGACCTTCATTACACACCCCTTTGCTTTCACTCGCTATTTCTCTTGTCATACCCTCTAGGCTAAGCATCGCAGGCTGCATTACGCTGTACAGCTATAGCTTAGCTATAGCTATTGAATATCCATTACTTTGCATTTCCTTCGCGAGAGACAGTTTTGTTTCTTCAACATTATCCGTAAAAGGAATGTAAATCAGTCCGGCAATATCAGAGGGCTTTTCCATGTGTTCTGCCTGCGAAAGCAGAATTGCAACTTTCTCGCGGCCAATTCTGGACAACAGCATTCCCAACTCAAGAACCACATTTTGCCTGACTCTGAATTGTTTCTTTGACTCATCATCTTTCGGATAGCCAATGTCATCCGGGGTGGCTAAAACGATCCCAAAATTGGCTTGCTGCGTGTATTCTTCCAGCTTTTCAATTACTGTTTGCCCAGATGAAATAAGCTGATCAAGGATCAGTGGTTCCAAGTCCCATCTCCTGAGCATAGCCTCAAGCTGTGTCCGCGCATTCGTATCATGACCATAGACTACAAACACTTTTCGATTTTGGATCGGCATCTCATTTGCAGCAGATAGAATTGCGTTAACCTGTTCAACATTTTTCCCCTGACAGCTTACGGTTCCTTTATCCCAGCAATGCACAAGGCAGCCATTGGCAAGTTTTAATGTTGTTGCCAAGTTATTCCCATTTCGGCTTTTATCAGTGATAGACAGACCAGTTTTTTTACAAGCATTTCTACTTGTTCAAGTGTCATGTTTATTGCCATTCTCAATTTTCCTCCCGTTAAATATCTTTATATGCAGAGATCGTTCAAGCACGGATAGACAAAGAACGGCATGTGGTTGCCATGCCGTTCCTTGAAATGCCGCTATGCTTGTTACCCCTCTGTCAGGTTCAGTTCCTTGCCTGCACGGAGGCTGTCATGTAGGTGCGCGTGCTGGATCCCCCATCTTTCCCGGCGTACACTTCCACATTGGCGTAGTAGTAATACCCGGCCAAACCCAGGAAAGTAATGGGCGTTTTATAGTACCATCGCGTATCGTGATCCATCATGGCCGGGAAGTCTTCGCTGTCAAAGGTCCGCAGATAATCAAAATGCTTGTTGTCAGCAGATCTGTACACATGGATCTGCGCTGCACCGATGTCATCCATAATTCCAGTTCCGTCCACTTCAACGGTCACCGCGATCATGCACCCGCTTTTGGCTGTACAGGTAGCTCGATACCCATCCAAATAAGCGCTGGCATCTGTCGCCGCGTATGCGGTGGTCATGCCCCCCACGATGCACACGGCCATTATGAATGCTAAAAACTTCTTAAGTGTTTTCTTCATTTGGATCCTCCCTCGTATATCGACTCTACGATTCTTTCCATCTCCTCTTGCGATACATCTCCTATGATGCGGCATTCCAAGTTGTCCCGTGTCCACACTGCTTTCTCCAGTTTAGATTCTCCATCGTAGAAGATGTAATGCTCGACTGCTCCAGTGACAAATCTCGATGCATCTTTTTGATTTTTTTCAACCAGATAAATGTCCTCGAGTGGCTTTTGCCACATCTTTAAAGCCAAATCGCTGCCCCCAGCGACATAGACGACATAGCAGCTGACTCCTGCTTCTGTTTTCCTTGCTTCGCATCCCTCTAAGGAAAACCGATCTGGAACCCAAGTCGGGACCAACTCCCCCTTTATGTGCAGGTCAGACAGCATCTCCTCCGGTGTTGCATAGATCCGAACTTCTCCTTCTGTCAGGTCGTTCTCCCCCATAGAGACCTGCCCAGAGGAATCCGTACCGATGCGAAGGACGGATGCAGTCCATTCGGCCAGTGTCCGGAACAGATTGGAACCGGTTGCCTGTACTGTAAATAGCGTCAGCATCAAAACAAGTGTGGCCGCCAGAGCAACAATTCTCTCGAATGGCTTGCGGGAAGATTTCACAAGAGGTTTCTTACTTTCTGCTGCGGCAGGCGCAGCGATTTTCTCAGGCTCCATGAGCTGCGGGTTCTCCTCGCAAAACCGCTTATAGCTCTCTTGCACCTGTGTATCCGTAACCGTCATGTCCGGATCGTACTCCTGCAGCAGCTCTGCAATGTCCGACAATTCAGTGTCTACATCATCGCAGCTGCTGTCCCCCAGAAGGAGCTCCGCCCATCGGTCACGCAATTCTCTCTCCCAATGTCCCCCAGATTGCTTCAAAGAGCCCTGCCCGCTGTCTCTAAGCACTCTTTCTGCCTCGGACATCTCAGCACCTCCTCACTTTTATATTTGTCCAGCGCCGCACTATGTAACGACATTTTCTCTGTTTTTTCTTCAAGCTTCTTCCATTTCTCATAGCTATTCCTTGCACGGATCAGCCGCATACGGCTTGCTGCCTCCGAGATCCCCAGTATTTGCCCTATCTCCCGGTGGCTCAGCTGCATTTCATAGAACATACACAGAAGATCTTTTTCATCCTCTGTTAACTGACGCGGCAGCGAGTCCCGGAAGGCGGGCTCATAGCCTGCTTCGGATACTGCTGACAGTTCCTCCAATGGCTGTTCCATGTGGCGCCACCTGCGCTGCATCTCTGACGCGATCTTATTGCGCAGCGTAATGATTAGCCAGCCCTGCAAATTTTCATGATTCGCCACCTTGGGGTCATCTCTTTTCTCCAGCAGGGTTCGTAATGTCTCCTGTACCATGTCATCCGCAAAATCTTGTCCCAGCCCGGAGGCACAGGCAATTCGAAACAGCGTCGGATATTCCTTCTCATACAACTCCCGTATTCGTGCATTTCCCAAACTCACAAAGACATCTCCTTAAACTCTCCTTTGAGAACCGGCTCCGGTCTATACCGACGTAATGCCTCCCCCTTTTGCATAAATCATGCCAATTCTCCCCAAAGCGTTATTATACACCCCATATGGTGAAAGTCAACAAACCACGCCTGAAATGCTATGTTTTCGTCGTCGAAATGCTACAAGCCATCTTCTTTTATCGACAGTTTCATACAACTTGTGACAAATTATAGCTTTCGACAAATAATTTAAGAGAGAGGCACGGAGAGAGGCGCGATCATCGAGCACCTCCTCGTCAGGCACAAGGCGGAATGTCGCGCTGCCGAATGCAGGGTTCTCATCCAAAACTATTATTGTGATTAGGAGTGTCTGTTCCGCAATGTACCGTAACTTCGAAAAACTTCACACGGATGTTTACGCACTGCTCCGTTCTCTCGGCGTAAAGGCAGATCATACACAGTTTTTCTATACGGCCTACGCCATTGCGCTTGTAGCGAATCAGCCTCTGCGCGGACTCTTTTTTACTTGTATGGTCCTGCGCCCTGTTGCCATGTTTTATGATATCCCAGTCACCACAGTCCGGGATGCCATTCATTGTACGGCAGGCGAAGCCGCCGACGCAGGTACATTTCTATTTGCTGACATTTTCTCCCGTAGGGCAGAGTTGTCCGCCGCGTCGTTCGTTATCCGGCTCGCCGGTTATATCAACGACAAACGTCTTATTTGATCGGCTGCCGCACATGATTTATGTGGATACAGTACATCTGTCGTCCCTTTGTATTCATCCCTATGGTTCCAGCGTCATGCACGCTTAGGCTTCATGGCACGGCAGGCTTGACTTACTGCTGACTCACCAGCAGAAGCGCGCTGCGCGCCATTTACCTCCGAGCTCAGCTTTCCTTTTCCCAGCCTTTCTTTCATGCACCTACAGATCTTGATGCAAAAATATTGACAAGATTTTACCGAACTGGTAGTATATGGAATCAACTCGAACAATAGCACGGGCGTAGTACCGCACCATGGCCGACATAACTAAGTAAGATGGAACAGGCTATTGCATCCATGTGATGCACCCGACGAAAAGTACTACGAATGATGAAGAAACAGAAACAGAATAAGAAAGTGCGGGGCCTTCTGGCAGCCGCACTATTGGTCGTTGCGCTGGTTTTGCCAATTGTCCAAGCTGGCGCTTCGGGCTATGCCGCAGAGGAGCAGGTTTCCTCCTTCCGGTTCAAGTTCCCCAGAGAGGCCAGTTTTGAGGAGATCAACCAGCAATTTGCCGACTATCCCTACGACACCAGCCTGCCGGATGTATACGACGCCCAGCCGGATATTGCCAATGAGGATATCAACTACAGGATCGGCGAAGATACAACGGCTTTGCTGGATGCAAAAGGGAAAGCCGACAGAGATGCACTGGCTGGAAGCTTGTCTCAGAAAACTCTGAACAACGCCCTGAACGCCACCAATTTTATGCGCGTCAGTGCCGGTCTGCAGAAACTGTACATTCATACAAATGACCGTATTGGCGGTTATCAGTGGAGAGCACAGGCCGGAGCTGCACTGTTGGCGGAATTGGGCACCATTACCCATAATGTAGACGGAAATAAAGCTGCACAAGCGGGAGTTTCGACGGGCGTATTTGGCTGGGCAAAGGCTGGTCCGGGCGGTTCCAACTGTGTGGCTGGGTATGGCATCGCCAATAAGATGGTCAATTCCTTTATGCCGGATATTGGCAATGATAGGACTGGCCTTTCCCATAGAAGTTACATCCTAAATCCCGGCCTCTCCGGCACAGGCTTCGGTGCTGCAAAGTTATCCGGTCAAAATAAGGCCGGGGGTAACCGCGGCTCTGCCGTGACTATGTTCGTGACCTACTATGGATCTGATCCCGACGGGTTGACCGCCGTGATATGGCCCGCTGCCAAGCAGCCCATTGAAACTTTCCGCGTCACATCAAGCTCCGGGGATAACCCCTATGGCAGCAATCCTTGGTCTTTCTTTATCAATACAAATGATGCTGTTGTCAACGCTTCTGCCCTGAAAATAACATTAACATGTGAGGGAAAACAAACAGATGTGTTGGATTTTAAACAGATCCCTGCAGCTGGAGCTTACGGTAGCAGGCTACTCGTTATGCCCAGTAATCCGTTGAAACAGGTCATTATCTTCCGACCCCATGTGGCTTATACCTCTGGTGACAAAGTAACTGTCACCATTGAGGGCATCGAGGATAAATCCGGTCTGCCGCTTCCCGTTACCTATGATGTTCACTTCTTCCAGACCGGCACAACACCCTATCCGAATCTGACGGATACGGTGGTCAACAGAAACACGGAGGCCGAGGCATCGATCCGTCTGACCAGTGACTATGCCGGCACGATGCACTACCTCGTGCTGGATGCCAATCAGCCTGCACCGACAGCGGATGAAGTCCTGGCCGGTTCTGAAATCTCCCTCGGAGCCTCTGCTGAGATCCTTGACCTGACCGGTCTGACCGACGGCGGCGCAAAAAAACTCTACTATATCACCACCAGTACCACAGGTATTGGCAAGGACTATACCGATGCCGTTAAAAGTGGCGAGATGAGCGCCGTAAGAGCTGTTGATATCCCCGCATATTCGGCGTCCGGCCTCATCCAGTATACGGTGGCGTACGATTGGGGCACCGACGTGCCCTCCGATCAGGTGCTGCCCACCGATAGCAGCAAGTATACCTGGGAGGCAGATGCCCGAGCTGCTGTTGACGGCACCTATACCAAAGACATGACTGTCTCCGGCAGCAAAAATGGGAAAGTCGGCACATGGACTTTCAGCGGTTGGGATACCGGCACACTGGATGCAGATACAGGCGTTATAACCTTCCATGCCACATGGACATTTGAAGCTGCAGCGCCGTCTATTACCGTTCCTTCCATTGTCTGTAAAGTCGGCAAGGCCATTAAACCGGTCGCCATGGAAACGGTAAACCTTGATGCCGGCGGCATCTGGTCTGTGGAGAATCTCCCCGCAGGACTGGTCATTGATCCCGCCACAGGCGTGATCAGCGGTACACCTTCTGTGCAGGCGGTTATCACAAATTTGAAAGTCACCTATACCGCCCCGGATGGTACCGCCACTCATAGTGGTCTGCAGACCGTTCAGGTTGCAGCTGCAAATCACTGCCTTCTGACTTTTGAGACAAACGGCGGTACACCTATTACCCCCTTCGCATGGGAATCGGGCGCGGAAATACCTTTGAGTTCCTTCTCGGAGCCCACAAAAACCGGGTACACCTTTGACGGTTGGTTCAGCGATGCGGAGCTGACCACCGCCATTACCAGCGTTATTCTGGATGATGACATCACGGTATATGCCAAGTGGACACCCATCGATCCTATTACGATCACATTCATCCCGCAAAACGATACCGCCGCATTCACAGAGACTATTGCAAAGAACTCAAAAGTCTCTGCACCGTCGGAGCCTATCAAGGACGGCTATATTTTCAGGGGCTGGTATACAGCCCCTGAGGGCGGCATGAAGGTGGACTTTACTTCCATGACCTTTGACGGTGACATCACGCTGTACGCACAGTGGGAGCCTGCTCCTGAACCGTCCGTGACAGTCCCCGCCATCAGCGGCAGAGTCGGTGCACCCCTGACGCCTGTCACAGCCGTTGTCGAGAATGCCAAAGCTGGCGGCACATGGTCTGCTGAGAACCTCCCTGCAGGGCTGGTCATTGATCCCGTCACCGGTGTGATCAGCGGCACACCCACCGCAGAGGGCACAACAGACAATGTCGTTTTCATTTACACAGACCCGGATGGCAAGGCTGTCCGCAGCGCCCCGCAGCGTGTGGTCATTGCGGCGGCTGCCTCCGAATACACATTGGCCTTTGATACCATGGGCGGCAGCGTCTTTGCAAGCGTCACCAAGAAGGCAGGTACAGTCATCGATCTGAGCGCATATGTCCCCATCAAGGACGGCTACACCTTTGATGGCTGGTACACCGATACAGAACTGATTACCTCCATTACCAGCGTTACCTTGAACGATAACGTTACGGTATACGCCAAGTGGACGCCCATCGATCCTATTACGATCACATTCGACCCGCAGAATGGTACCGCTACATTTACGCAGTCTATTGCCAAGGGTTCAAATGCTTCTGCACCGTCTGAGCCCAGTAAGGAAGGCTACACCTTCAAGGGCTGGTACACAGCAGCAGATGGCGGCGAAAAGGTAAACTTTGCGTCTATGACTTTCGATAGTGCGGCTACTCTGTACGCGCACTGGGAGCCGGTCGTTGAATCGTCCGTAACGGTCCCCGCCATCAGCGGCCGGGTCGGTGAGGCCCTGACGCCCGTTACAGCCGTTGTCGAGAATGCCAAAGCTGGCGGCACATGGTCTGCGGAGAATTTGCCTGCTGGGCTGGTCATTGATCCCGCCACCGGTGTGATCAGCGGCACACCCACTGCCGAGGGCACAACGGACAATGTCGTTTTCATCTACACAGACCCGGATGGCAAGGCTGTCCGCAGCGCCGCGCAGCGCGTGACCATCGCAGCACCTGCGCCCAACTACACCTTGTCCTTCGAGACCAAGGGTGGCAGCGTCTTCGCAAGCGTCACCAAGAAGGCAGGTACGGTCATCGATCTGAGCGCATATGTCCCCATCAAAGACGGTTTTACCTTTGACGGCTGGTACAGTGACCCTGCACTGACCGTCCGCGTCACAAGTGTTACGCTGGAGCGCAATATGTTGGTGTATGCCAAGTGGCTCCCCGCTGCTCCTGCGGATGACATCATCACCATCACATTTGACCCGCGGAACGGTGATCCCGCATTCACAGAGGACATTCGCAAGGGCACCAACGCCCATACCCCGCCTCGTCCCAGCAGGTCTGGCTACACGTTCAGAGGCTGGTTCACGGCGCTTATTGGCGGTGACAGAGTCGATTTCGACTCCATGACCTTCGACAGTGCGACTACACTGTACGCGCACTGGGAATACACCGGCAGCAGCTCTGGCGGCGGAAGCGGTTCTGGAGGCAGCAGCTCCGGCACCACCGGTGATACCAACACCAATAATTCCTCCAACACCTCCGGCAGCAATTCCGGTGGAGCTTCTTCTCCCGGAAACACTACGGACAAGCCTGCTCCTGCCGAGAAGCCCTCTGCTGAGGAACCGCCCGTCGAGGACAACACGCCCGCGGATCCCGTGGATGCCCCCGATCAGGATGTCCCCACGCCGGATAATACCGGGGATGGTAAGAAGTTCACATGGGGTCCTGTCCAATGGGCAGTCGCCGCTGGGGTAGTCGCTGTTCCTCTGACCGTAGGTGTGATAATTTACATTCGAAAGAGAAGAAAGTCATAACGACACCACCAACAAAAAAACAGGCCACGAAGTTCATTACAACCTCGCGGCCTGTTCTTTTCGTATCTGTTTGCAGAGCACTTCTCATAACCAGATATTTGAAACATTCTATGTGGCGCTGTTGTCTCTGCCGCTGCGCCGCATATCAACAGGAACTGCGCCCATGGGCGCCATTTCAAGTGTTTTCTGTTGTGCACACTTCTTTAATTCCGGCATTTAGTCTGGCATTTTCGTGCGCTATCACCATCTCTACAAAATCTTGGCCGGCAGAGTCCAGTTCATCAAATTTCCTTGCCATGTGAATCGCCCTTTTGGAGAGGCTCCCAATCGGCCGGGAGACTCCCAGCATTTCATTGGCATCCACGTCCAGCACGCTGAGTATCTTCGCAAGCAGCTGGATGCGTGGCATACTGACACCATTCTCATAATTAGAAATGGCATTCACTGTAACTCCTACGCTGTCTGCCAGTTCCTTGCGCGTCATACCTTTTTCTGTGCGCGCCTTTTTAATGTACGCCTCTATATTCATGTGGATACTCCTGTTCTCCTGCATCGCAATGGTAAAAACAATTTGTTTTTCTGCGGATGTAAAACGGTCAACTTCTATGATATCCATGGCGTTACTTCAATAGACGTATATCGCCCTTAGAGTAGTCATATAAATTTCGCCAGCTAAATGTTCTGTGCGCAAATACGCCAATTCACCAACTATTATCACTGCGCTCTCCGTGCCAGTGTCTGCGTATGCAGGAGGGCATCCATCAGCATCCGCCCGTCCTCGCGGTCATTCCACCAATATGGGCGGAGGAATAGCAGGGCGTTCTCCAGCCAAACGTAATCGTCCCTGGTCAGCACACGGCTTTGAAGTCCCTCGCTGATCCTGGTATATGATTCTCTGACCTTTTCACTGGCGTGTTCCCGCACCAGGTAGGCGTTGAGCAGACCAGTAATTACAGATACTTCTTCGTCGGTATAGAACATGACTATCCTCCCTGTAGGCAAACACACAGGCCAGAGTATAGCACATTTACTCTGCGTCTACAAGAAGTCTTGTCTCATTCTTTCCTCTGTCTTAGTACCTCCGATAGAGTGAGTCCTTCTGGGTACGCCATGGTGACGCTACCCTTATGACAGCTTAAGAGCGCACCTCCCCCTTGGCGGGCGGTGCGCTCTTTTCCTGCTCACTTGACGCGATACAGGTTGCTGGTCAGACTGCCGTTGGGGCGGCGGCGGTGTGTGCGCTCCAGGAAACCGTGACGTTCCAAGTCTGTCAATGCCCGCTGCACGGTGCGGCGGGACAGCTTCAAGTCCTCCGCGATCCTGCGGACGCTGGGCCAGCAAGTGTCACCGGCGTTAGAGCGATCCTTCAGGTACATATAGACCGTCCTGGCGCGATGAGACAGCTCCTGGTCTGCATAGATGCTTCCAAAGTAGCTCATGGCCTTGTGTCCTCACTGTAGAGCCCCATGGCCGAGCGAGGTGTTCTCCTCTGTGTGGCCGATGACTGCTGCGCTTGTACGGGCTGGTCACTGCTGCTATATCTTTTGCTGATACTGAGGAACAATTCCTGACGGCTGGCGTAGGCCACAGGCCGCGCCGCGTGTTCCGGTGTGGCGTATGGCTCACCGAATGTAATACCCCAATCGAGGAACAGCCGCAGCTTTGTCTGCATGGGATGCGTGCCTGTTTTCATCACCACGAAGGTGCCCTTGGGAATGGATTTCAGCTCGTCCGGCGTCATCAGCGGGCGTTCCATCATCTGTAAACTCTGGCTGGGATCGTTCTTTCCGCGGCTGACAGAGCCGGACAAGACCGTGCGGCTACCCAGCGATTTGGAGAGCTGCTCCGCCGTCTGACTGTTGGGCGCAAAGCCGCCGAAGATGGTATCCTGACAGTTGTCAGTCAATATTTCTGCGCCTTCTCTGCCGTAATTCTTCTCCAACTGCGCCAGTGATTGGATAATGGGCACCAGTGTGATACCTCGGGAACGACCCGCGCTGAACAATGCCTCTACATCAAAGGCAGGCATTGTGCCAAACTCATCACAGAAAAAAACAACGCGGTTGGGCAAGCGCCCCTTTCCTTTTTCGGCCAACTCAAACAGTTCTTTGGATAAATTTTGTATCATAAGACCTGCCATAAAATTCTTAGTCCTATCTTCCTCTGGCAAAACCAGGAATATGGCCGTCTTTTCCTTTGCGAATTTTTCCGCATCTATATTGCTGTCAAAACAGATCACCTGCTCCAGTGCGATATCCATAAATGTATTCATTTGTGCCAACGCGGTGGACATAGCGGAAGCCGTTGCCTGATCAGATGATTCCAAGGCGGACGATGCCAGATTTCGCGCTCTGTGGTGGGGCGGCAGCATATCCATCAGTTGTTTAAAATAGGTTTTTCCTCGCACGCCAGAGGGTGCCAAAAGCTGTTGAATCAGAATGAACACCGATACGAGGTGACGTCGCTCCGTTGGGTGCTTACTATCTGGCGACAGGAATTCCGCCAGCAGCAGAATCACTGAGGCCACTACACCTTCCGCCGCTTTGTAGAAATAATCGTTCTGACCACGGTCCTCATCGCCTTTGGGCGCGATAATACTGTGAGCCAGAATACTTGCCAAATTCTCCGCTTTGCCATACGCTTCAATGCTATGTTCATGAAATGAGGTATCCATATAGCGGTTGATAAGCGTCATGAGATTGTAGCCATCCGAGCGCGTGGGATTGCGCAGATCCACTACAGAAACATGATAGCCATAGTATTTCTCCGCCACTGCGCCGTAGTTGCGGGCGAGGTCACCCTTTGTGTCCGTAGCAAAAAAACTCATACCGCAGGCGCAGGCATACTCCAGATTGGGATACAGGAAATACGCCGTCTTACCCACGCCGGATGCACCGATCATAAGACAATGCACATCGTCCTTGTCTACCAGTGCGGTGATGCCGTGCTTGCTGCTGGTGCTGCCCAGCACCAGTCCCTGCGCGTCAGGTAGGTTTTTTCCCGCCCGCCAGTCCGATACTTGGAAGGGAACAAGGGCATAGGTCTTACGGATCTCTGTATTGGTAGCCCACCGCGCCGTACCATGCTGCCCATCGCCCACCGTCTTTGACTTGATATTGTTCAGCGTGTAGTGGTCGCCCAGCAGTGCCAGTCCGCCGATGACGGATACCATGACGCCTGCCGCCGCAAAGAGTATCCAGAGGTTATCTGTCACAGGATTTCTCCTTTCTTTTTTTATCGATCTATGTTACTATTGCCGTGTAAAAATAGGGGAGGGACACTACATGAGCCATCTCGTTGCCACCGAATATAATTGCTTTGAGGACATTCGCAGAACGCGCTCTGACGGTTCCGAGTATTGGTATGCCAGAGAACTGGCTTCGGTCCTGGATTATGCAAAATGGGAAAACTTTGCCAAGGTCATCAAGCGCGCTATGATCGCCTGTGAAAACAGTGGGCATAACGTTGCCGAATGTTTTCCTGAGGTCAGGAAAACATCGCCTATGCCTCACGGCGGTGTGAAGGAGCTTGTTGACTACGAGCTGTCCCGCTACGCCTGCTATCTGATCGTGCAGAACGGTGATCCGCGCAAAGAGGTCATCGCGTTGGGGCAAACCTATTTTGCCATCCAAACCTACCGGCAGGAAGTGGCAGACCGTTTCAACCAGTTGGACGAGGACAGCCGCCGGCTGGTTGTGCGCGGCGATATCAAGCAGTGGAATCAGCTGCTTGCTGAAGCTGCGCGGAACGCTGGAGTGATCACAGCAGATGAATTTGCCGTATTCCAAAATGCCGGGTACATGGGATTGTACGGCGGCATGACCGTGGATGACATTCACCGCAAGAAGAACTTGGAGGTCGGTCAAAAGATCCTCGACTACATGGGCAGTACAGAGCTGATCGCAAACCTGTTCCGCATTTCTCAGACCGAGGAGAAGCTCCGAAAGGATAGCGTGAACAGCGCGGATACCGCTACTGCCGTCCATTACAAGGTCGGTAATGAAGTACGAGAAGCCATCGAAAAAATCGGCGGCACAATGCCGGAAGATCTGCCCACTCCCGAAAAGAGCATTGCCCAGCTGGAAAAGGAACAGCTTCAGCGGTTAAAGCAGCAGGCGTTGGATGGACAGTTGATGTTGGATGAATGAATTTACCCCGACAGCCTTATGCTGTCGGGGTTTTCGCTTTGCCTCGCTTCGCCCGCAAGTCATCGTTCCAGTCCTTTCCCTGCGGACGCAGACGCTCCACGTCCACATCCATCTCCTCCAGCACCTCCATCATGTTTTCACAGGCATCCTCGCCCGCCTCATCGTTGTCGAGGCAGAGATAGACCATATTCAACTTTGGATTCTGCCGCAGCCGCTCCAGCACCGGCTGAACAGACGTACCGCAGCAGGCCACATAGCTGCGTTCCAGCCAGCCTGTCGGATAGAGCGTGATATGAGACAGCAAGTCAATGGGCGCTTCAAAGACATAGAGTGAACAGGCTGTGCCATCCTTGTGGAAGCTGTGTTTTGCCTCGCTGCCCTCCACATTGATGCGGAACACCTTGCCCTGACTGTTGGTGCTGCGAAGATGGGCGTGCTTGGCCTCGCCGTGTTTATCCTTGCCCACGAACACACAGTTGTGGTGCAGGGCGTCCTCGTAGAGCAGATTCTCCCGCACGAACTCCGTGACCACATCCCGGTCGATGCGCCGGTGGGTGGTCAGGTAGGCGTAGAGTCGCCGCATATTGAGATAGGCCTCCGGCAGCGCGAAGGGCTTCGGCTCTCTCGACTCCGGATCCTTCTTGACGATGGGGATGATGCCCTGGCCGTCCCGCCCCAGCAGCATAGTCACCGCTTCGGGATAGGTCTTGTCGTAGAATTGCTGTACGAAACTGATGGCACGGCCACCTTTTCGTGCGGCATGGTCATACCACATCGATCCGCGCACGGTGATGCTGTGGTCGTTGACCAGCCGGTAATCCCGTCCGGCCATAATGAGTTTCTCGCCTCGATCCAACAGAAAAGACGGCAGGTCAACCTCGTTGGCCTGCCGTTTCTCCGCGGATGTGAAATATACAAATTTGCCCATGCACTTTACCTCCTATCGCATGGTGTTGTCGTTGACATGGTAGAGCTGCTCGTCCTCTTGGTCATCCCGCTTGTGTCCCATGGCCATACGCTTCTCCTGCAATCGCCTGCGGCGCTTGGAGTCGATACGCAGCGCAGGCGGAATGAACGGCATATTGCCGCGGAACACACGGCTCATGTGGTGGAGTAGTTGACTGACCACGCCGACCTCTATTGCGCTCTGTGACGCGACCGCCTGCGGCTGCGTCATAGCCGCAGGCGATTCGGTTGAGGGCGGCACTTGCTGCTCATTAGGTTCTGTCTCAACAGGAACTTGCTCCGGCACAGGCTGCCGAAATGTTTCCGCCTGCTGAATGATCATATTCTTGATGGCACGGAACTCCTTTTGCTGTATCAGCGGCTGGTGGGACGGCGTGTTCCGTCCGTAATAACCGGCGATCTCATCCTTCAGCCGCCACCACTGGTCATAGCAAGCCGCCACCTCCGGGATCTGCGCCAGCCGCTCCACGATCTCGTCCACCTGCGCCTTGACCTCTTTGGGCAGATAGCCGTAAACGTGTCTGCCATCGATCTGCTCCAATGTCTGAGACAGATATCGCAGTTTTTGCTCTATGATAGGGTCAGTTGACTCACTGCTCTCCAACATTCTGATGTACATCAGCAGTGACTCTTTCGCGGTCTGGACGCTCTCCTTGTAGGCAGCATCCTTCTTGATGTAGAGTTCCTTCATCTCCTCGTGGAAGATAGCATTCGTCATCCTGGAACGCATGGCGGCGATACCTTCCCGTGTGAGATACCCTTTCTTCGGTTCAGTCGACCACACCATCATGTGGACATGAGGATGATGTCCCTCATCGTGGTACGCCGCGTACCAGCGAAAATCATCCGTCCGAATACGCATGGCCTCCGCAATAGCGGCACTCTCCTGCTTCAGCAGATTCTGCCATGCGGCAGCTTTGTTGTATTCTACCATAGAACGGACGTATTCGCCACCTTTGTCAACAGGTCCAGTAATCAACGCAAATTCCAGTTTATCTGCTTATCAAGCGGCTTGATCCATTTGGATCGAGCCGCTTTTGCTTACATCATCCGCTGTCCCTGCCGCTGCTCCGGAAAAGGTGGGTCTAAACGCCGCAGCCGGCCAAACTCTGTTTCTATCACATGGTCGTTTTCCATGCAGTCAACGCCGTACTTTTCAAAATCCATGTAGCCGTCCAGTTCGCAGATGGCCTCATCGTCCAGCTCCAGCGTTTCCTGCAAGCGTTGCTGACCGTAGCCGTAGGTATCTACGATGCGCTGGTAGTTATCCAGATTCTGCAGGAGTTCTAAAGCTCCACGCAACGCTTCCGGCTGCTCGGCCTCCAGCACGGCTGCGTAGGTCAGAAGCATTCCGTCCTTCTGCCAGATGGCCTCCAGCTTTTCTGCGAACTCGTTGGAATCCTCTACGGCAGGGCAGTCCGTGTCGCAGATAAACTCTCCGATGTAAGGCACCTTGAAACAAATATCACAAAGCATGGCATCCGCGAAAACATCGATGTCGAGGCAGGCCTTCACAGCGTCGAGGTATTTCTCATCAGCAGGGAGGATGAGGGTGTAGTCCGGCTTCCCATCGACGCGCAATGTCATGCGGAGCATTTCATCTTGGCCCTCGTCCCGCCAAGGCTCTGTCGGCAAAATATGACTGCGGTCGATTGCTATATCCGGCGTCAGCAGGCTGCGTGCGTTGGGAATGAAGGCACTGTACCTGGCATAATCCGCTCCCTGCGTATCAACAAGGATGCCATCATTTCGGCCTACTCCCAATACAAGGAAACCATGCCTCATCCCGTCATCATAGTGAAGCGAAGCCCCGGCCTCTCTGATGAACGGATATTTCTCCAGCATCGACCGGCAGAACTGGTCAAACTCTACGGTGGAAAGTTCGACCACCTTCTCCACCACGCAAGCCTCCACCTCCGGCGCGACCTGCTTGCAGCGAAAATATGCTTTAAGTATCATTCTTCTGCCTCCTCTCAATTTTCTCCATATCTGTCCGCAGACAAGTCCCGTCCCGATGCCAGCAGATGACACCGTGGGCGGGGTAAGGGCATCCGCGGCATCGTTCGTTCTCAGTGCAAAACACCGGCTCCGGCGGCTCCGGCACGAACGCCGTGCAGGTGCGTTTGGCTACACTGCGTCTGATCCCATTGTTCATGTTTTCCTCCTTCCGTCTTTTGTCCATAAAATGCAAAAAGAACGAAGTCTGATCCTTCAAACTCCGTCCCTTGTCAGTCGATAAATTTTCCATAATTATTCATGTATCTGAAGATGTTTCGATTCCTCTTTACTTTTCCACCATTTTTCTGATATCATGTTACCTGTAATATATGCTTCCTGAAAGTGGATTTCTGAATATGGCACATTATTTTATCACCACTAAGCACATAGCTTATAATGACTTACAACAACCGTTGGGCTATTTTTATCGACTACAAGAAAAACTTCCGTTGAGCCTTATCGCAGGGAAAACGTATTCGGACGGTTCGCCTGAAGCTCTAAGAGCAAACTATGAAATGGAACGGTTTCGCTATCTCGCGTACTGGTCTGAGATTGATCCATTGTCTGGCGTCTCAAATGAGTCACTCCACGCACATCCATTAGAGGTTACATTCCGCGTGAGCGGCACGCAACATAAAGGCGCTGTATTAATTTCCAATTCATTTGCCTCCAGACGTACTGAAAGCAACATACGAAACATCCATATTGACTTTATTAAACTCGTCTAACTCCTTGTATTCCGCGGCTAAATGTTGTACCCATCGTAGTGGCATTATTTCTCGGCATTTCTCACAATCAACCTATCAAAATTTTGTGAAACTTTTTTATCAAAAAAGACCCCTTTTGTGAAGAAAATCCTCGTACAAAAGGGGGCTGCATCCGATTATTTCGCCAGAAAGCAGAAAAAGAGGGGTTCAAATTACGTCGAACGCCTCTCAGACGGCTCTGACATCCATGCTTGAAACCGTTAAAATTGGGGTGTGGAAAACCCCGGAAAGGCTAGATGCCATGCGGTGAAAACCGCATGGCATCTAAACCTGTTTGTTAACTTGGTACGCCCGACTGGATTCGAACCAGCGGCCTACAGAGTCGGAGTTATCAGGCCGTCAAGTCGGAATCCACCGCGGCGCAACGGTTTGGTTGGTATCGCACAAATTTCCGGCATTTTGGAGAACAACCTCGGAAGCCTTATCGGACAGGGCTTCCGAGACTTTTCGCGGTAGTAGTCAAATAGCAGTCTGCGCAGGTCACATGTCGCGCAGCTCGATTCAACTGAGCGACCCTACTGGTGGCTCCAGAGGTAAAGTAATAAATTTTATGACAGTTTCATTCATACTTCTCAATATCTTAGATTATTGAATATAGTTGACTATGCATTGGAGCGGATAAAGCAGGGTATTGCTTTTTTCCGCCTCTGCAATAATTTTCTCATCAAATCCGCTTTCTGAAAACAGTGCATAATGAAATTTGGCATGCTCTTTTTGCGGTGTAAGTTTTGCTAACGTATCAAGGTATTCCGAATAAGAAAATGGTGCTTTTTTGAACTTACACTCGCCAACCAAATATTCCTTTGCAGTTCTGTCGATGCATAGAAGGTCAATCTCTGTCTCCGCTATTCGCAAACCACTTGCCGCAGAATCATCGCGCACCGTGGTTTTTCCTGCCCAGCGCCCCATCTTGGCATAGCGAAAAGGCAACTCATTCTTTTTCTGCATTTCCCGAACAAACTCACGGCACACATCTTCGAACGCAAAAGACGCGAACTTATGCAATTCCGGTTCAACGACAAATTCATACACACCATTTACATCACCATCTTCGAGCTGAGAGAAGTTTGCAAAACCAAAGGCATACCAGAAACGGAAGAAATTATCTGTCAAGCGATAGGTTCCGCGATTAGAGTTTGCCTGCTCCTTTAGCTTTGCATCAACAGAAAATTCCCGCTCTACAATGCCGAGTTCCATCAGATTTTTCAAGTATACGCTGGTTTTTGAAGTATCCTCCACTAACGATTTCTGGCTAATATCATTTAACTTCGTATTACCAAGCGCCACCGCTTCAATGATTGAATTATAAATTGGTGTCTCCCGAAGCTCCTGATGAAGCAGGAAATCCACCTCGCTGTAAAGAATACAGCCCTTTGTCAGAATATTCCGTTTGATATTCTCACCAACCGAAAGCCCCGGATTCCACTGACGCAGATAGTGGGGGATTCCGCCGAGGACAGCATACGCAAGCACCTTGTCACGATCTGAGTAATCGGGGAAAAATTTAACGGCATCGTAAAAGCCCATTTCTCTCATCTTGTAAATTCCAGTTGCTCTTCCATAAAGAGGATTTTTCTCAGACAACAGTTCCTTTTCAATAAAACTCATTGCACTGCCGCAGAGGATGATCATCACATTGCTGTCCCGAAATTCAGTGTCCCATAGATTTTGCAAAATGGAGGGTATGCTTGGATTTCCTTTGCACATATACGGGAACTCATCGATTACAAGCAGCTTTTTGCTGTCGCCATAAGGAAGATCAAGTACGGCCCGAAACGCTCTCGCCCAATCTGTAAACGCAGAGATATAGTCTTTTGCCGGAATATCTTCCTTCATCATTCGAGTCGAAAAGTTACGAAGCTGTACCGGGTCTGTTGTCTGTGTACAGGAAAAGAATACATGCGGCTTTCCTTTGCAAAACTCCCGTAGGGTTTCGGTTTTTCCTACACGCCGCCTGCCATATAGTACGATCAGCTGACCGCCATTCTCTTCATACTTATCATTTAAGAATTTCAGTTCAGCCTCTCTACCGATGAACATTGAGACACCTCCGTTCATTACCTAATCTTGATTTACCAAATCGTGATTTGATAATAGTATAACCGGCTTACACAGAAAATACAAGTGTTTTTTATGCGGTTCGCCTCTGTGGCCAATTTTTCCTACACATACCGTGCCGTAGCAAATAAGAACTCATTCATGCCATGAACGGTACTGTCATCGTTCAGAGTTTTAGCAGAAAATTTTGCTTTTCCAAAGTCCATGATATGCCTCAAATTAATGCTCATGTGCCATAAAGAAACACACAAGAATTTGATTGACAGCATCCGCTATTCCATAGCAACAGCGAGTTGCTTGTTAAAATAAGGTTTGCAGTTTTATAATAAATAATAACATATTCCTTAGGAGGGACAGACATGGAAACACGAGATATTCTCAAGAATTTGCGTGAAAAAAATAAACTTACACAAAGTCATTTGAACGGTACTACAAAATGAGAAAAAGCGCTTGACTCTACATCTGTTGTAGATATTATAATATTGGTAGTTTAACAAAAAAGAAGGATTAGGCAATATGGAAAAGAACCTTACTACCGGCAGTGTGTTCAAAAATGTTGTATTATTCTCATTGCCGTATCTGCTCTCGTATTTTCTTCAAACGCTCTATGGCATGGCCGACCTATTTATCATCGGACAGTTCGAGGGTGTAGCCAGTACTACCGCTGTTTCTATCGGCTCACAAGTGATGCACATGCTTACGGTTATGATTGTAGGGTTATCGATGGGAACAACCGTCAGCGTCGGCCAGGCAGTGGGGGCAGGAGATCGAAAACAGGCAGCGCATAACATCGGGAATACGGTAATATTGTTTCTGATGGTTTCCATTGCACTTACGGCCATCCTGTTATCCCTTGTTCATCCCATTGTCGTTGCCATGTCTACGCCAGCGGATGCGGTGAGCGGTACGGTCACCTATTTGACCATCTGCTTTATCGGGATTCCGTTTATTACATCCTACAACATTATCAGTTCTATTTTTCGAGGGTTGGGCGACAGCAAAAGCCCGATGTGCTTTATTGCCACAGCCTGTGCTGCTAACATCGCTTTAGACTATCTTTTTATGGGTGTGCTGCACCTTGGGCCTGCGGGCGCAGCCCTTGGTACAACTCTCTCTCAGGCAATCAGTGTAGTTGTTTCCCTTACCGTTATTTTGAAACGCAGGAGCATTGTTCTGAAAAAAAAGCGACTTCAAGCCTTGCCGTGCGGTCATGGGGAAAATTTTGGGTATCGGCATCCCGATTGCGTTTCAGGACGGCCTGATTCAAGTTGCTTTTATTATTATCACGATTATTGCCAATCAGCGTGGACTGAATGACGCAGCGGCAGTCGGGATTGTGGAGAAAGTGATCAGTTTTCTCTTTTTGGTCCCCTCCTCTATGCTGTCTACCGTTTCTGCCTTGGGAGCGCAAAATATCGGTGCGGGCAAACCGGAGCGGGCCATTCAAACGCTGCGCTATGCGGTGATGCTCGCCGCAGGCTTTGGCGTGCTTGCTTCTATCGCGATCCAGTTTACAGCGGAAGGCATCGTTTCGCTGTTCACCGATCCCGGCACTGCGGACGGAGCGGCGGTGGTCCGTTTCGGCGGCCAGTATCTGCGCGGTTACATTTTTGACTGTATTTTTGCTGGCATTCATTTTAGTTTTAGCGGATTTTTTTGCGCATGCAGGAAATCCGGCCTGTCGTTTTTACACAATATTCTCGCCATTGTATTGATGCGTGTGCCTGGCGTTTATGTGACCTCAAAATTATTCCCGGCAACGCTTCTCCCGATGGGACTGGCTACCGCGGCAGGCTCACTGCTATCGGTCGTGATCTGCCTAATCGCCTTTGGAGTCATACGGCGCAAGTCAACGCTTGTTCTGGTGGAGGAGTAAGATATGGATCGGAAAAATCTTTTCCCAATAGGTGAAGTGTCAAAATTGTTTCATATCAGTGTTAGTAGTTTGCGGCACTATGAACATATCGGTTTGCTTACACCAGAATACATTTCCTCAGATTCTGGCTATCGTTACTATGGCACCGAACAATTTGAAGTACTCAACACAATCAGGTATTTGCGGGCATTGGATATGCCTTTGGCCGAGATTGAGGACTTTCTCAAAAATAAGGATATCAGCCGTATTGAGGAAAAGTTGTTACAGCAAAAGCATGCAGTCCTGAAAAAGCAGCAAGAATTACAACGTATAGAACAAAAGATTAACCACCGCTTAAATTGGCTGCGAGACGCACAAAGTGTGCCTTTGGATACCGTTTCCTTAATAGAGCTTCCATTCTGTCGCATTGTTTGGGTAGACGCTCCACTGAAAGTAGATGGCTCTCTTGATATGGAAGTGCCGATTAGAAAGCTGGATCAATCTGATGCCGAAGCCGTTGTCTTTCTTGGAAAGGTCGGACTTGGCATTTCCGCGGAACATTTGCAGCAATCAAAAGTAAATCGTTATGACAGCATTTTTCTAATACTGGATCAAGAGGACATTTATACAGGTGAAACCATTACTCTTCCCAAAACACTTTGTGTACGGCTGCGTTTTCGAGGCAGTCATATAGAAGCTCCAGCGCACTATGAAAAGCTCCTTGACTACATCGCAAAAGAACAGATACAGATTGTTGATTTTTCGCGAGAAATCACGCTCATAGACTATGGCATTACTAATGACAGTGAAAAATTTGTGACTGAAATATGTATTCCGGTCAAGTGCAGATAAGAAGGGCATAAAATGAGATAAAGTAACACAAAAAGCAACAGACAGCCGCCACAATTCCGTAATGATTGATGCTTGACAGTCTCCTTCAAGTTCGCTATAATAATAAATGTAAAATTTTAGTGGACTTTTCCGGATTCGGTCATCTTTTTGCCACACAACTGTCTTGTGATAGTTGTGTGGCTTTTTGTTGCCTGTATCTCGGAAGTATTAGCAGAATGGAGGACTATATCTGTATGGAAAAAAATTTTTTGTCTCTTATCAAGACGCGCCGTAGTGTACGGGCTTATAAATCGGAACCTGTCCCTTCCAAGGCTTTGGACGCTGTACTGGAAGCAGGGACTTACGCTCCTACCGGCGGAGGACATCAATCTCCAACCATCATTGCAATTACAGACCCCAAATATAGGCGGGAGATTGCAAAACTAAACGCAGAAGTGATGGGGAGCAACACAGACCCTTATTATGGCGCACCTGTCGTGATCCTGGTTTTGGCAGATGGCTCCGCAAGTACCTTTGTGGAGGACGGAAGCTGCGTCCTCGAAAACATGATGCTCGCCGCCCATGCCCTTGGGCTGGGAACTGTATGGGTACATCGGGAACGTGAGATTTTTGACAGTGAAAGCGGCAAGGCTCTCCTGTGGGAGTGGAAGCTACCGGAAACCTTGCGTGGCGTCGGGGCGATTGCATTGGGTTATCCGGCCCAGGAAGCCGGTCATCCCGCTGCACGCAAACAAAACTATATTGTTCGGATTTAATGTCCCGCTGTCCGGCGCAATTTTTTTGCGCCGGACAATTTGTGGAGAGGAGGGAAAGTATGCAGACCAATAATAAAATGGCGGTCGCTCCTGTTGGAAAGCTCATCTGGCAAATGTCGATACCGCCGCTGATTTCCATGTTCCTGCAATATTCCTATAATCTGATAGACAGCGCGTTTGTAGCGCGGCTGAGTGAAAATGCTTTGACAGCGGTTTCCCTGTCGTTTCCCATTACAACACTGATGAATGCGGCGTCTATCTGGATCGGTGTCGGCGTGAATGTGCTGATAGCAGGATATCTTGGACAGAAAAAGCAGGATGAGGCAAATACAACCGTCACACATGGATTGTTACTGGCCTTTGGAATTGGTGCTTTGCTCAATCTTCTGGCATTACTGATTATGAAACCCTATTTTCGGGCATTCACCAATAATGAAGAAATTTATCAGCTGAGCATCGCCTATATGAGTGTGTGCTCCTTCATGCAAATTCCCAATATGGTGCATATCGCCATCCAGAAGATGATACAGGCCACCGGGAACATGGTCGCTCCCATGTGGTTCCAGATCGCGGGCGTGGTCGTCAACTTCGTGTTCGACCCCATTCTGATTTTTGGTATTGGTGTTTTTCCGGCTATGGGAATCCGTGGCGCTGCGGTGGCTACTGTTGCGGGCTATTCATTATCCATGATTTTGGCATTTGCTTTGCTGCTGGGCAAAAAGCAGAAAGTGCAGGTAAAAATCAAAGGCTTTCATTTGCAAAAGCAGATGATCCGCCGTATTTTTGCCTTTGGCCTGCCATCTTTTATTATGAACGCCCTCAGTTCGTTTATGGTGACGTTCGTCAATCTGTTCCTGGTGGCGTATTCCGATACGGCGATTGCTTTCTTCGGCGCGTATTTTAAGGTGCAGCAGTTGATCGTTATGACGGTAAACGGGCTGATCCAGGGCTGTCTTCCTATTATGCGGTTTAACTACGGTGCAGGAAACAGAGATAGGCTGCACTCTGCTTTCCGATACGGAACCGCTTTGGTCACTGGTATGATGATACTGGGGACATTGGCCGTCATCCTTTTTCCAGCACAGATTTTGGGATTGTTTACGGCATCGGAAGCCATGCGCTCCTTTGGAATATCCGCTATGCGGATTATGGCGGCAAGCTATCTGTTTTGCGGTCTCTCTACTATGATTTCCACCTATTTTCAGGCTACGGAAAAAGTAGGTTCCAGCATGGCAATCCAATTATGCAGGCAGATGCTTTTCCTTGTTCCCGCCTTATGGTGTCTGGACAAATTGTTCCATCTGAACGGAATCTGGCTTGCATTTCCGGTTGCCGAAACTGCCACTTTGCTCGTTGCTCTTGTGATGATGGCATGGCATCGCCGCAAAAATATCTCATAACGTGTTCCAGGGAGGAAAAATGATGAACGACACTTTCATGAAAGAGAAACCGGTATTACCGCTGATTTTATCCATGACCCTGCCTATGGTGTTATCCATGCTGGTCAATTCCCTCTACAACATTGTGGACAGTTTTTTCGTCGCGCAGATCAGCGAGGAGGCTATGACGGCATTATCGTTGGTTTACCCGGTTCAAAATTTTATCAATGCTGCCGGAATTGGATTTGGCGTTGGCATCAATGCAGTGATCGCCTTCTATCTGGGCGTGGGGGATCACAGAAAAGCGGATCAGGCAGCCACGCAGGGACTTGTGCTTGCCGTGATTCATGGCGTTGTTATGACAGTCTGCTGTATTACGATCATGCCGGTTTTCCTGCGGATGTTTACTTCATCCGAAGCGGTCATTGAACTTGGCGTCCGCTATTCTGTCGTTGCGTTCGCCTTTACACTCATTGTTACCGTCAGCATGGCGTTTGAGAAATTGTTCCAGGCAGTAGGAAACATGAAAACGACCATGATAAGCCTGATGTGCGGGTGCATCACAAACATTGTCTTAGATCCCGTTCTGATTTTTGGCTATGGTCCATTCCCTGAAATGGGAATCGAAGGCGCTGCGCTGGCGACCGGCATCGGACAGGCTCTGACGCTGACGATTTACCTTGTAGTCTATCTTGCGCGGCCAATTCGCGTGCATATCCGCAGGCAGTACATTCTCCCCAGCAAAAATATGGTAATAAAGCTGTACTCCATTGGCATTCCCGCAACCCTGAATCTCGCGCTTCCGTCTCTTTTGATTTCGGCGCTCAATGCGATTTTGGCGGCATATTCCGAAGTGTATATTCTGGTTTTGGGAATCTATTACAAATTGCAGACATTTGTCTATCTTCCAGCGAATGGCATTGTGCAGGGGATGCGCCCCCTGATCGGCTATAACTACGGCGCGGGGGAACACCAACGGGTCAGCCAGATCTTTAAGATCGTTTTGTGCATGAGTGGTATCATTATGGTGTTTGGGACAGTAATATGTCTGCTGATCCCCGGACAGTTGATGGGGCTGTTTACCCACACAGAAGCGACGATTCAGGCCGGGGAAACCGCCTTACGCATCATCGGCGCCGGTTTTATCGTCTCGGCGGTTTCCGTTACATCTTCCGGCGCACTGGAGGGACTTGGAAAAGGCACCCCTTCATTACTGATTTCACTTTGCCGGTATGTTGTGGTTATCATCCCAACTGCGTTTTTACTCAGCAGGTTTTTCGGAGCGGTTGGCGTCTGGAATGCGTTTTGGATCACGGAAGCGATTACAGCAATCATTTCTATTTGTGTTTACTACAAGGCAATAGCACAAAGCCAGCTGAGCCAGTCAACAGTAAAATGAACGTTGCTTTGCGCCGCCGTTGACAGCCCCGTCTGCCTTTGCAGAGATCTTCGTAAAAGAACCCAAGACCCGCGCAGGTGACCGCTATGTGTACTTCTCCGCCGAGATGGAAGGTCTCCTGCGGGAGTACCGGCAGGAATGCGCATACATCACCGAAACCTATGACCAGCGGCAGCTGACCGCCGATGACTTCCTGTTCCGCCGTCAGGGAGCGCGGCTCCCCATGACGCCCACCACCTTCACCTACCGCTTCAAGCTGATCCTCAAGAAGAACGGCCTGCCGCAAGAGCTGAACGTCCACTCCCTCCGCCACACCGCCGCCAGCTTGATGATCGCAGGCGGCACGGATGTGGCAACGGTGGCGGGTATTCTCGGCCACAGCCAGCCCTCCACCACGCTGGATATCTATACCCACGCCTTCGACAAGAACAAAAAGGCCGCCAGCGCGGGCTTGCAGGGGATGCTGGAGATATGAGCATTGGAAAAATAACAGTATAGTAAAACCGTCTCAAACGTATCGTTTGAGACGGTTTTTGTAATTGCTCCCAGGTTTTGTTGTCACCGCTGCGCATTGGGCAGTTCATTCTTCACATACTTCTCCCATACATGCAGGCGGTCGCGCTCGTCGATCTGCCGCAGCACTCTGGCGGGTACACCGGCAGCGATACTGTTGGGCGGGATGTCCCGCGTCACCACCGCGCCGGCGGCGATGATGCTTCCCGCTCCGATGGTCACGCCACCGCACACCGTCGCACCGGCGCACAGCCAGCAGTGATCCCCGATGGTGATGGGTTCGGCATACTCCAACGCATGGCAGCCGTTGGGGTAGTCTGTATAGGCTCGTTCTTCGGCGATAAACGGATGGTTGGGCGTGGCCAGCGTCACATTGGGTCCAATGAGTACATTGTCCCCCAGCGTAATGGGCGCTACATCCAGAAATACGCTGTTGTAGTTGACGAAGCAGTTCCGCCCCACATAAATATTCACGCCGTACTCGCAGTAAAAGGGTGCAAACGCCTCGAAATTCTTCCTTTTTGCGGAGGGGATCAGGCGCTCCAGCGCACGCTGCTTGGTCTTGGTACGCCACAGCGGGAGGCGGTTGAACCGGTCACAGCGGCGCATACCAACCCGGTGCCGCTTGGCAATCTCCGGATCGGTAGGCGTATAGAGACGCCCCGACACCATCCGCTCCCATTCACCGATCGTCCTGCTCTTATCCATGATCAGTCACTCCTTTATGTGCGCCTGTACCGGTACAGATACAGGGCCGTTTCCAATGCCAATCGCTTCATCGGATCGACCGGATCGGCCTCCAGCAGCATCCATAGCTGCTGGAGCCGGTAACTCACGGTGTTGTAGTGCAGGTGCAGCTCCCGTGCCATCCGGCGCTGGTTGCCCATACAGCGCAGCCAACTCGCCAGCGTGTCCAGCAGCTCTTGCCGCCGCGGCTCTGGCTGCCGCAGGAGCGTTCCCAGCTGCCGATGGATATAGGCGTCCGTTTCCGCCGGGGAGGATTCCTCCAGCAGCCGTACCACCCCCGCTGGGTCGTCTGTCACGCAGGGTGTTTCCGTTCGCGCCGCCATGCGGAGCGCCGCGCGGGCACTGCGGTCTGCTTTCTGAAAACCCACCGTACCGCCGTAGGGGCGGCTGACGCCGCAGATAACGCCGTGGTCGGCGGCAAAGTCCGCCATCACCCGCCGCAGCGGTATCTCCAGCGCGAACAGGTCGTCCGCCTCCAGCACCAGCAGAAGGCCATCCTCCGACAGTGCGCCCCACATGTCCGCGCCCAACGCCCGGCAGCACTCTTCTGCCTCGTGCAGCCAAGAGCGCCGCTGCAATTCCGGCGCATCCGCCCGTATCCGCAACAGGGTATGCGGACATTCCAAATGGATACCGGACTCCGCCGCCTGCCGCTCCATCTCTTCGCTCAGCGGCGCGCCGGAGATGAGATGGTGCAGTAATACGGCCAGCTGCCGCTCCTGTTCCGCCGGTATTCGCCGCCGTGCGATCTCGCGGGACACCGCATCGGCCAACTCGGCAAAGCGTATATCGGTCGGCAGTTGGAGCAGCGGCAGTCCCAGTCGGTCAGCCTTCTCCGTCAGCGCCATCGGCAGGGGGCTGGGCAGGTAGCGCCCCGGCTTGATACCCACACCGGACAGGCCTTTTTCTGCCGCTGTGGGCAGCAGCGCATCCACGGCCTGCGGATCGTCTGCGATGGCAAAACCCGCGGTGATGAGCAGTTCTCCCTGCGCCAGCCAGCGCGCGTAGTCCGGTGTGTCCGTCAGATTGACACCGCTGACCCTACGGTCAAGTCCCGCCGCGCCGCCGCAGACCGTGCAGCCCGCGAACACAGGCAGGCGCAGCACCTCCTGCAGTGTGGGATAGTCCGCTGTGTGCTGTGATGTCATGGCTTCTGCCCCCCTTGTGATACTATCACAATTTTCAGAGAAATGTTCATTTATTTTTGCCAATGGAACAGACCTTCCGTTGTTTTATGATAGCGGTAGTAAAACGAACGGAGGTATATTCCATGGCAAAGCAAGTGAAACAGGATTCTCCCTTAGTCCCCCGCAAGCGGAGACTGGCCGCGCTGATAGCAGCCACCCGGTGCGGCGGAGAGAAACGTGACACGCTCTCCTGCCATGCCCGCCGCTGCACCGCCTCATCCATGGCGCAGGGTCTGAAGCACTACGCCTGACGCGGCGCACCCCTTCGGCAGACTCCCCCGGCAATGTGCCGGGGGATCTGTCCGTTCAGGGCTTTCTGGTTTCCTTCTTCAGCAGGGACGCCGCCGTGATGATGGTCAGTACCGACTCTGTCACCATGCCGGAATACGACCGTACCGCAATGACATACACCAGCCACGACAGGCCGCTGGCAATGCCCGCCACCTGTATCACCCGCCGCCTGGACTGGAAGAACGGCAGCAACGCCGCCAACGATGCCACGATGGGCAGTACCGTCACTGGCGTCTCATAGGTCACCACGGCAATCAGCAGAAATACTGCCACGATGGGTATCGCGGTGACCAGTTTGCTCCAGTTGAATTTCTCCTGCAATAGGAAAAGCAGCAGCACGACAATCTGGAAAAAGCTGCACAGTGCGCCGGAGCGTGCGTGGAGCAGCGTGTAGTGGATGGCGAAGATCAGGTTGGCCACCACCTGCCACAGCAAGATGGTACGCTTGTCATTCTGCCAATAGCTGAGACCCATGGCGATCAGTGCGCCGAACCCGATGAGTTGATAAAATATGTTCATCCGTCGTTCCCCCTAATAAAAAACGCCGCACACCCTGTCGGATGCGTGGCGAAAAATGGAGGCGATGCTCCAGAAAAATCCACACTTGTTTTGGAGTTTCATTGTACCATGGGACAGCCGTATTTGTCAATTGCGGCAAAGGGCAACCTCCAAAAGCCATGGGCTTTTGGAGGCGAGTGGTACGCCCGACTGGATTCGAACCAGCGGCCTTTAGAGTCGGAGTTATCAAGCCGTCAAGCTGGAAGCCCTGCGGCGCAAGGGCTTGGTTGAGATTGCACAAATTTCCGCCATTTATGAGAAAACCTCGGAACCCTTGTGGCGCAAGGGCTCCGGGGGGGTTCGTGATAGTAGTCAAATAGTAGTCTGGATAAAATGCGGGTTCAGCAGCCCAGTTCAGCTGAATATCTTTACCCTCTATCCCTGGATCAGATCAGCGGCATCGCATCCAAGTACTTTGGCAAGGTCAAGCACAATACCGGCCTGCGCTTTTGCAAGTTCGTACTGCTTCTGTTCGTAGAGCTGGATCATTCGCAAGGAGACTCCGGATGCTTCACTGAGCTGCTGCTGTGTCAGCCCTCTCGCCTTCCGTGTAAGCTGTAGCTTAGACTTACGGCTACCCTTGTTCCTTTGAATGATCTCATCTGCACTCTCCACGAATTTGCTTACATCCGCTTCGTGCAGGATATATAGAGACATCACTACCGATAGTGTCAATCCGTATTCTACCATATCGCTGAAGCGTCGGTTTGTTTCCCACTGGTAATAGGCAAGGATCCATCCGGCCCAGTACTCTCTCCCCTTTGAGGATAGATGGGGCTGATGATGACGCTCACTCTGCATATTCACGGCAGCAAGCACAGCGTCTGCCAGTTCGACCCCCGACATTCCTGCAACATACTTCGGATTTCCATTCTCGAATTTTGAGGCAATTCCGGAGGAAATGAACCAGCCAAAGAAGTCATCCGGTGCATAGCCGAGTGTACACACGGCGTACTCGACCATATCTCCGAGATTGGCCATTGCATCATCCAAGTATAATTCGTTGTAGGCGTTCATCTTCATTCCCCCATTCTTCCCGAATGATGTCCAGCACATATTTTTCAGACAAAACCGTTTCACGATCCTTCTCTTTTGCAAAATCCTCGCGCGCTTTACTGTCTCGTGCCAGCTTCTTCGGATAATACATATCACACGGTGCAGGAATGGCTTCCTCAAATGTAAATCGAGCAAACGCTTTTCCCGATATCGCAACGATCTGTTCGCCCAGTTTCCCAAGTAACATCGCTTTTTCAAGCTGTTGGAGAGAAATCGTATTATTCAGAAACGCACTTGCGAATGAGAAATAAGAATCGTCCGCCCGATATCCTTTGATGACATCATACTGCTTATACTCTACCGCAAAATGCTCGTCAATATACTGCTTGGCTTGCCTTGCGACTGCCCCGCCAATACGGAACTTCCGATTATTCAGCAGTACATAAAGCCAATTGAGAATATGATAATTACCTCCTGTAAGCGAGAGGATAGACAGGCCGTTTAAATCAAAGGCATATCGATTTGCAAAGCCATCCGCTTCAGCGGAACAAGCCCACTCCTTTGCAAGCTCCACACTCTCAGTACAGTAGAACCCCAGTCCGTAATCGTTGTTTGGGTTTCCTTTGCCAATAACAGGCTGTTGGATAATTTGACTGGAACCATGATAAACGCAGATTATTTTATTCATAGCTGTGCCTCTTTCACGAGCCTATCGCTCCACTGATAGTTTTAACCCGAATTGATTATATCGCTATGGCGATAGTTTGTCAACAAGAAAGCTTGTGGTGTTTCTCTGTCTGCAACAATATCTGTTGTTGCGACGTAACCGCCACAGCAAATGACGCATAGACACACATGAGACAATTAGTAAGGTCTCTCATACCAAGTATATTTTTCGTTTCCTGACCGATACTTTAACTATAAAAACGAAAGATAAGGATGGTCAGCATATGAATAATATGGATTTAGGATACGAAATGTTTTGCTATCAATGTGAGCAAACAGCGAACGGAAAGGGCTGCACAAAGCTTGGGGTTTGCGGAAAGACACCGGAAATCGCCAATCTGCAGGATTTGCTGATCTTTCAAATCAAAGGGATCAGCTGTTACGGAAAAGTTCTGCAAAATGAGGGACAGCATATCGATAAAAATATCATGCGGTTTATCGAAAATGTTCTTTTCACAACGCTGACGAATGTTAATTTTGATTCGAAAGTACACGTGGAATTATTGAACGAATCACAACGGATAAAAGAAAATTTGAGAACAATCACAGGAGAGATTCACAATCAGACATCATACGCCACTTATGATCTTCCCGAAACAAAAACACAAATGCTAAAGGATGCTCAATTCGCGGGAATTATGTATGATAAATCCCTTGACCCGGATATTCGCTCATTGAGGCAAACCATTTTATACGGACTGAAAGGTATCAGCGCCTATGGGCATCAGGCAAGAGAACTGGGCTATTACAGTGATGAGGTAGATGAATTTTATATTCAGGCATTGGAAGCTCTCACAGACGATAACCTTACAGTGGAAGAACTGATCCGAATGACCATGCGCACCGGAGAAGCGGCAATTGAGGTTATGAAAAAATTGGATGAAGCCAATACTGCAGTTTACGGAAATCCGGCACCCCATAGGGTCAATATCCATATGAGGAAAGGACCCTTTATCGTTGTTTCGGGACATGATTTGAAGGATTTGGAAATGCTGCTGGAACAAACAAAGGGAACGGGGGTCAATGTGTATACACACGGTGAAATGCTGCCGTGCCACGGATATGAGGGATTAAAAAAATACCCCCACCTTGTCGGGAATTTCGGTGGTGCGTGGCAAGATCAACAAAAACAATTTGATGATCTTCCGGGATGTATTCTAATGACGACGAATTGCCTTATGCGGCCGAGAGAGAGCTATAAAGGCCGAATCTACAGCACGAATGTAGTGGGCTGGGAAGGGGTAAAACACATTGGGAAAAGAGAAAACGGTGAAAAGGATTTCAGTGAAATCATTCAGCAGGCAATAGAATTGGGCGGCTATCCGGAGGATCAGGAGCCCCACGAGATACTTGTCGGATTCGGGCATCATTCGGTATTAAGCGATTCTGACAAAATCGTAGCGGCAGTAAAAGCAGGAAAAATCAGACATTTCTTTCTTATTGGCGGCTGTGACGGAGCAAGACCCGGTCGAAACTATTATACAGAGTTTGCTAAGATGGTCCCGAAAGACTGCGTGATATTAACGCTCGCATGCGGAAAATACAGATTTAACAAACTGGATTTCGGTGAAGTAGCGGGTCTGCCGAGACTTTTGGATGTCGGGCAATGCAATGATGTATATTCTGCCATACGGATCGCAACAGGTTTAGCAGATGCTTTTGGTACCGATGTAAACGGATTGCCTTTGTCGTTGATCGTATCATGGTACGAACAAAAGGCTGTTGCTGATTTGCTGGCATTATTGAGTCTGGGAATTAAAGGCATATATTTAGGCCCTACCCTGCCGGCATTTTTGAGCCCGAATGTGCTTCAGTATTTAGTGGACACATTCGACTTGCGGCTTATTACCAATGCTGAGGATGACATTAAGACCTGCCTGAAACAGAATATTTGAGAAATCAGGAACCGTCAATGCACTTTGATAGTAACCGTAGAACCTGACAGCGCACAGTAAGCTCCGACCGATGGCACTGGAAAATATGCTCTCCGCGCTGCGCAAGCGCAAGCACCACGGAAGGCTCATCAGCGAATCCACCGCGCAGCGGTACCTCTCCGTGGTCTCCGCCGTGCTCAGCGACGCCAAGCGCAACGAGATCATCGAGAAGAACCCCGCGCGGATGTTAGATCTCCCCACACCGCAGCGCACGGTGCAGCGCATCCCCACGCGAGGTGAGGTGGAAAAGCTGCTGGATGCGCTGGCAAGGGAGCCGCGGCACTACCGCCTGTTCTACCTGCTCTCCATGTACACCGGCTGCCGCCGGGGCGAGCTGTGCGCTCTGCAATGGACGGACTTCACCGGCACGCAGAACGGTCTGCTGCTCACCGTCAGCCGCTCCCGCAGCAGTGTTCCCGGCAAGGGCATCGTGGAGGGCAGCACCAAAAACGGCAAGAGCCGTGAAGTCTATCTCTCCTCTGACCTGCGGGGCATCCTCCTCGCCTACAAGCGCCGCAAGCAGATGGAGGCGGACAAGCAGCGTCGCAGGCTTAGTCCCTATCTCTTCACCGACGAACACGGTCAACTCATTCACCCTGACACCTTCACCAAGCGGCTGCGGAAAATCTATGACGCCATCGGTTTTCCGCGGGAGTACCACCTGCACACCCTGCGGCACTACTTCGTGACCTCGCTTCTGCACTGCGGCGTGGACAAACAGACGGTGGCAGACCTCGCGGGTCATGCGGACACCGGCTTTCTGGAGCGCACCTACTGCCACCCCCAGCAGGCGCAGAAGGAGCAGGCGGCTGACTCCATGCTCACCATGCTCCGTCCGGACGGCGGACAGATCTTCAATCTCGCCGCCGCCTGTTCTCCGAAGCAGCGCAGCGCATGATTGTTGCTTTCGTAGAAATTCATTTTCCCAAGAAAATTGTGATAGCTTTACCGCCGCGCTTGCGGTATGTTGTGCTTGCCAAGTAAATCTCAACTGTACCGAGGTCAAATGAAAGCGAGGTCATTTTTATGGCAAGCATCCGCAAGCGCGGCAGTAGCTATCTCATTGTGGTGTCCATGGGCTATGACTACAACGGCAAACGCATCAAGCCCCAACAGAAAACCGTCCACCCGCCCGCAGAGCTGACAACCAGGCAGGTAGAAAAGTGGCTCAACGAGCAGGCCGTCCTCTTTGAGCGGGAATGCCGCCACACCCCGCAGCCCGTCCAACAGCTCACGCTGGCAAAATACATCGACCTGTGGCTGACGGACATCGCCCCCGGTAAGCTGGCCAAGTCCACCATCCGCCGCGACCGGCAGGACATCGAACGCATCCTCCCAGCATTGGGTCACTACAAGCTCACCGAGCTGCGGCCGGAGCACTTCCGGAGTTTCTACGCCGAACTGCGAAAAGTCATCCGTCCCGATACAAAAAAGCCACTCTCCGAGTACACCATTGAGGGCGTGCACGCGACGCTGTGCAGCATCCTCTCTGATGCCGTGGAGGGTGGCTTCCTTTCGCATAATCCGGCGTGGCGCACCTACCGCTACGCCGGGCGCAAGTGCGAAAAGAAGATTGCGGATGAGGAAACGGCGCAGAAGATCATCGCCGCGCTGGAGGGCGAGAGCATCAAGTACGAAACCTACTTCAAACTCATCATCGCCACGGGGATGCGGCGGGGCGAGTGCTGCGGATTGAAGTGGTGCGACATTGATTGGGAGCAGCGTTCCATCCACATCTGCCGCAACGCGGTCAAGGTGACGGACGAGGAGATCTTCGTCAAGGAACCCAAGACCCGCGCGGGCAACCGCTATGTGTACTTCTCAGCCGAGATGGAAAGTCTCCTGCGGGAGCACCAAAAAGAATGCCGGTATATCACCGAAACCTATGACCAGCGGCAGCTGACCGCCGATGACTTTCTGTTCCGCCGTCAGGGAGCGCAGCTTCCCATGACGCCCACCACCTTCACCTACCGCTTCAAGCTGATCCTCAAGAAGAACGGCCTGCCGCAGGAGCTGAACGTCCATTCTCTCCGGCACACCGCCGCCAGTCTGATAATCGCGGGCGGCACGGATGTGGCCACGGTGGCGGGCATCCTCGGCCACAGTCAGCCCTCCACCACGCTGGATATTTATACCCACGCTTTCGACAAGAACAAAAAGGCCGCCAGCGCGGGCTTGCAGGAAATCTTGGAGATTTGAATCACACATCCGCACACATATATCGAAGCTCACAAAACTGCATGGTTGAGATTGTTACATCTTTATGCTATAATTGATAAAATACCACACATTACAACTCCCATTCGTGCTTTGATTAATGTGTAAGGTGGGTGGATATTATGCGCATGAGCGAAGCAGAGTTTCTGAACCGATTGAACAAGGCATTCCCGGAGAAGGTGATATTTGCTGAACAAGCTCGCCTTAGCGTATATTTGTCGTTGTTTGTGGAAATCCGCAGATACGCAAGAGGCACTGGCGTATCATCTGTTCAATGGCTTACTGATAGAGGCTTTATCTGGAAAGAAACAGGGTATGTCGAACCCGATATGCACAACGTAGATAAATGCGGACCGTCTCCCGATTATACAGCTTTTGAACTGGCCGACTATGTGTTTCGAGCCTATCCGTTAGCCGGAGAGTACCAGTTGACCGATGCGGAAGACGCACTGCTCTATCAATCCGCAAGCGAAACCGTCAAGAAAGTGTTGATAGATGGAGGACGCACTTCCGTAAGAGAGAACGCTGTACTCGTACTTGAAACAATAAACCTGTTGAAGGGTTGGTCCTCAGAATTAGCAGATGAGGAGACTTCCGGGTCTCTTTGGAATTATATTTTCCTTCAATACGGATTTAATCCGGAAAATTCTGAGGCCGCAGCCAATAGATTATATAATTATTTCAGAGGTGCAATCAAAGGTACACTGGCACACTACAAGCGTTTTTTCGCACCTGAGGGAACGCAGCGATATTACACCTCTCTGCTGCTCCATGCTCTGGCACCAAAGCAAAGCATAGAATCTCTCTACTCCATTCTATTTGATTTTTATGTGAAAAACTTAGATTTCCAATATGTAACGGAGGATATCAGCTACAAAGTATTTACGAAAGGCATGCGTGCGCGTTGGGATTCCCGCGTTGCCAAGAATGATGAACTGCAATTAAGGGCAGATGCCATATTTTCCGGTTTGCAGATATTGTTTAAGGAACGTCCCGGATATATGGCAGTTCTCTGTGACTCCATCGTAAAAAAGATGGACGCGATTCTCCGGAATGAAAACACCGACCTAATTGATCCCGACCGAAATTATTGGGACACTATCCTCGTCGAATGGTATCAAAGGAAAAGCAGTACCGAACGGGTACAGGCACAGGGAGAACAGCGGCAGCGGAAAACAGAATATGTTGCAACGACGACAGACCGCATCTATGCTCAATATACGATGGAGCATTCCTCTGTTGGCATAGCAATACCTAAAATCCGCTTGTCTAAGATAGCGCAGCAACGCCCTGTAATTAAAATCTACCAAAGTGAAATTTGTATCTATAACGCCGAACTTTCGGTCACTGGGGATGAATTGTGCTTAACAACAAGAAGTCTCTTCATTCCGTTTGAAGAAATGTCGTATGATTTTTCAAACACACCGGCTATACGGGTAGAGATTCACTATGACGGAGAGCTTCTCTATAATTCGGCTGAAAAGCTATATCGCCAGTATATCTTATTGGATGCATCGGGAACTGAAAGAACTACCCGCTGTGGGATAATTTACTTGTTTGCCAGCAACTCGCAGGAAATAACCTTTCCCGATGATACAGACGGAATATATAGCTACCCATATCCGGGGCAGTTGTACCGCATAAATTTGGACGAGGTGTCATCAGCTGCCATTGATGGCCGAGAGATCTTCGTATGCGCATCGACTGCGGCACAGTTCCGCCATCATACCTCCCTGCGTAAAGTGGTCTCTGCCCAAGTAATCCATCAGGGTGTATCCTTCGATATTTTTCCTGCCCCCTTCCAGCTTTTTATCGTTCTCCCCGAGGGAGAAAAAAGCATACGATACCAATTCTCCATCGACGGAGTGCGTCACAATGCAGATGCTTTCTGTGATGGCGGAAATGAATTGGAAATTCCATCAGAAAATGATGGCCTTTGCCACTGTGTCCGTATAATCGACCTTGCTACTGACTTGGTAAAATATGAATTCAATTACATAGTTCTTGCAGATTTCAATGTTACTTTAAACGCACCCATCTACTATGCAGACGGATCACAAGCAACTGCCAATATCTCCTTTGCCGCCAAGCAGTTCCATTATTCCCTGGTCTTAGAAGATACCTCTGACAGTATAATCGTCCCCGTTTCCGGAATGGCTTGGCAGCTTGAACTGTACATTCCTTTGGTTCACTGCACGTTGATGGGGCATAATGCATTCAAGATTCCGGGTATGATTTGGCACAAATCCATTCTGCACGACGAATTCGTAAAGCTGGAGTTGCCAGAGGGATGGAGTGGACAGCTCATGCTTGGTATAAGCCCTGTTCCAGAGGTGAGTCCTTCCTATTTCGAACTTGGCAATGCGCTCCGTGCGATAACGGCGCCGCAGGCAGAGTATGATCTGTGGATTTCTCTGGAGAATATAGCAGGAAATCATATAAACCGAAAAATTACCACTATCGCCTGTAAGCCCACCTTTGCTGCTCCGCCAATCGAAGTAATTGACAGCACCCTGCACTGGCAACCGGAGGGCAACTATGTTGGCGATCCCGAAAGCACCTTTCAAGTCGAAGTCCAACGCCCCGGCGGAAGCATCGACACTTATGCGACATCAACAGAAAGCACCGCCCTTGCCAACACCAGTTCCTACGCCTTGGGAAACTATTCTTATCAAGTTTTCCTAAAAAAGAAAAGCCTGTTTTCCGGCGGAATGAATGAACTTATTTTCAAGGGTTCATATTGCGTTGGAAATCCACTCGAATGGCTTTATGACGGGAAAGAGCTTATTATAGGAGATGCGCTCTACTGGGATTTTGAGACAGAGACCCTGAAAGCGTTGCTTATGAAGTACGGATGCGGAATCCTGACAAATTTGGACTACCAAGGGACAACTGTCGCATCTGGTGAAACAATGCCCGCACCGTGCTATTCGGCAACGCTATCCTTTATTAGCAGTACAGGGCGACGCATCCCGTTTAACTCCAAGCCGTCAAATGACTTTGAATTAGTCAACCCTGTTAAGGTTTGGATTGTCAACGAACACTTGCTGATCCTACGGTGCACAACGGAGGATGCAGTATATGTTGACAAGGATTTTTCTACAATAGTCAATCGTAATCCGGCCACTTATATGAGCAAAGCTGAACAGCATCATCGATTAAAGACACCCGACTATTTCAAGTACAGCATTAGAGAGGGCTGCCAATATGTTTGATCCCATCAAGGCTTCTAAGGAAATCAAAGATAGCTATATTGATTATATCACGACCACTTTTGATATGGCTGACACCGACTATGAGCGAGAATTTCGGAAAGAGTTGCAGACGGACGGTATGGTAGCCAGCGGGCCATTTCTTGATATTGGCGGCTCCTATGAAACAGGGCATACATTGCGGGAATTGATCCAAGCACAAAAAGCGAGTGTCTTGTTTGAAAGACTGGAGCCTGTTGCAGAAAAAGAGCGCGAGCTAAAGCTGGACAGGCCTCTTTATCAGCATCAGGAAACAGCCATGCTGAAAGCGGACAAAGGGGAAAATCTGGTCGTTACGACAGGAACAGGTTCTGGTAAAACAGAGAGTTTTTTGCTGCCCATCATCAATCATCTATTGCGGGAGCAGGAAGCCGGAACTCTTTCCGCCGGTGTCCGTGCAATCATCATTTATCCGATGAATGCGCTGGCCAATGACCAGATGAAGCGTATGCGCGCTCTTTTCAAGAATTACCCTCAGATATGCTACGGTGTTTACAATGGCAATACCGAGCATACACAGTCCAAGGCGCTGGCAGAGTACCACCGCACCTACCACGATGAAGCTGGGGAGCCGATAGACCCTGCTCCCAATGAAATCATCTCCCGTGAGGTCATGCAGGAACGGCCTCCCCATATTCTTATAACCAACTATTCCATGCTGGAATACATGATGCTGCGGCCAAAGGATGACGCGGTATTTTCCGGTGCCAAGTTAAAATTTATTGTTTTAGACGAAGCACACATCTACAAAGGTGCAACAGGCATGGAGACCTCCCTGCTGATGCGCCGACTCCGGGCGAGGATCAGCGAGCCCGATAGTGTTCAATACATTCTGACAAGTGCAACACTTGGTGGGCCTGATGCAGATGGTGATATCCTGAGCTTTGCTGAAAAGCTATGTGGTGTTGCATTCCAACGCTCTGGAATTATTCGTTCCACAGAAAAGCGACCTGCCATGGAAGATTTTTTGGACTTTGCACCAGCACTTTTTGAGGAACTGCAAAGAAGTCCTGATATTTCCTCCGTGTTAGCCCGCTATCACGCTAACTTCGCTCCGGGAGGGAGCGAGGGTGAAAAACTCTATGCGCTTTTCTTGCATTCCCGGCTGTTTGCTTTGCTTCGGAAGGTCGCACACCAGCCAATTACGGTCGCACAGCTACGTCAGGCCCTGTCCGAAATATGCCCTATGACAAATGAACAGGTCATATCCTTCATTGCAGTCTGTGCTCGCGCCGAAAAAGATGGAGCAAATCTGATCAAACCCCGCTATCACTTTTTTGTGCGAGCCTTAGAGGGGGCATATATCACACTCGCTTCTCCGAAGCACCTGTTTTTACATCGGAAGCACTCGTTTACAAGCGAAAACAACAAAACCGATGCCGCGGTATTCGAGGCCGCTGTCTGCACAGATTGTGGAAGAATGGCTATTGTCGGCAGAGAAGAAGGCGGAGCTTTACGCCCATCAGCGCGGAAGGGGCTGGACGACCCTTCCGACTTCTACTACCTTAAGGACAGCGCAGAAGATGTACTGATTGACGAGGAAGATTGTGCAGATGACGCCACAAACGATTTTGTCATTTGCTCGGTTTGCGGGGCTATCTCTACGGAAGCAGACACAAAATTTAAGCCACTATGTGAACACAGCGAATCCAACTATCGCAAGCTTCGCAAAATAGAACAACACAAAAACCATGTTGCCAGATGCCCTGCCTGCGGCTTTGGTTCGTTCCGCCGCTTCTATTTGGGAAGCGAAGCAGCCACCGCTGTATTGGGAACCGAGCTTTTCGAGCAACTTCCCAACGAGGAAGTCACCATAACATCAGCACTAAAGGAAAATCAAAATTCTGGTCGGCGCAGCATCTTCGCTGGCACAGCGCAACCACAGCAAATACGTAAAAAGCTGATGCGGCAGTTTCTTTGCTTCTCTGACAGCCGAAGTGAAGCGGCGTTTTTCGCCTCCTACATGGAGCGTTCCTATGATGAATTTTTGCGTAGACGAGGTATTTGGCACATTGCAGAGAAATATCGCAATAGCGGCATAGAAAAAGTAAGCGTATTTCAATTCGTCGATGAACTCAGCCGCTATTTTGAAAACAACAGATCTTTTGCTGAATGGGATGCTGGCGAAAATCAAGATGTGGGTAAGTTATCTGCTGCGAGCCGCAGTAATGCGTGGGTGGCGATTCTGAATGAAATGTTCAATGCCCGCCGCGGCACCAGCCTTGTGTCAATGGGTGTACTTTCTTTTGCATACAGGCGAAACGCTCAGGTAGCTACGGCGTTTCAGGGCGACCCATATAACCTCTCACCACAGGACGCCATTGCCCTACTCGAACTTCTGACACAGGACGCAGTATTCTCCGGTGCCGTCGATGCAGGAAAGGAGTACACGCTGACAGCCGCTGAACGCGAGTATATTTTCTTTACGCCCTCGGCAAAGAAGTTGGTATTGCTGCGTACGGGAGACTCCGCAAAGCAAAGCTGGATCTCCGGGTGGCGTGGTCGAAAGCGTCCCAACGGGAATTATTATCCCAACAGTCGACTCGTGCGGCTGACGCGGGCATTGGGTATTTCCGATGATGAAGCGGACGACATTTTGGAAGGTTATTGGACTGATGTGTTCAAAGTGGAAACGGAGGAATTTGTACTCGATGCGAACGATTTTGATATTTGCATCGGCGGAACAGAGGGCGCGAAATTTTACCGTTGCAAGAAATGTGGTCGAGTCACGCCGTATAATGTAAAAAAACAATGTGCTTCCGTAAAATGCGCAGGAACATTGGAACCCTGTGATCCTCTAAAGGATTCTGCCATGAACCACTACGCCCGCCTTTATAGCAGCAGTCACTCTGAACCGCTATATATCAAGGAGCATACGGCGCAACTTGCAAAGGATCAGCAAACACGGTATCAAGAAGCCTTCGTACAAAAGAAAATCAATGCGCTCAGCTGCTCTACGACTTTCGAAATGGGTGTTGATGTGGGCAGTCTGGAAACCGTATATATGCGTGATGTCCCGCCCAGTCCATCCAATTATGTACAGAGGGCAGGCCGTGCCGGTCGAGCAAAGCATTCTGCGGCATTTGTTATGACCTATGCGAAATTATCCTCTCACGACTTTACATATTATGGCGACCCGACGGCCATGATCAGCGGAAAGATCAAAGCCCCAATTTTCGAAATTGAGAACGAAAAGATACTAAATCGTCACATTTTCGCTGTAGCTTTGAGTTCCTTCTTCGCACAGCATAAGGAAGTTTATGCAGGTGATGACCAAACCGTCTTGTTGAATGAAGGCGGCTATGAGCTGCTGAAGGAGTACTTGAATACACAGCCGGAAAATCTCCGGCAACTCTTACTGCGCTCGATTCCAACAAAAATGCATCAGCGCCTTGGGATCTCTGATTTCGGTTGGATAAATCGACTTTGCGGAGAGAATGGTGTTCTTGAAATCGCCGTACAGGATTTCCGCGGAACAGTAGTGGAAATGGAAAAAGAACTGTTGGCTTGCCGCCGCAGGCACGACGATGAAGCTGCCGGTGTCTGGAGCCGCACCCTTAGAAATTTCAGGTGCAGCAAGGATGACAACGCTGGAAAAAAGAGTCTTATCGGTTTTTTGGTTCGCAATAATGTACTTCCCAAGTACGGTTTCCCCGTGGATACCGTTGAGTTGATTCCGGACATCAATGCCGTAGGACGCGGAAGGGCTTTGCAATTAGCCAGAGACCTACAAATGGCCATCGCAGAGTACGCCCCCGGTGCAGAGGTCGTCGCAGATGGAAAAATGTATGTCAGCCGTTATATTCGCAAAATGCCGGGCAAAAATGCGGATGCCGCATGGGAGAAAGGCTTCTACTGCCCCAAGTGTCCTACTTGCGGCCAGCCAAACTTCACTAAAGATCCTGTTACTGGCAGCGGTCGCGAATGCGTTTCCTGCCATACACCCATCAAACGTCTGTCTTGGAGAAAAACGTTGGAACCGCGCATGGGGTTCTGTGCAGAAAAAGAAGCCAGACCTGTTCCTATGCACCGCCCCGAACACGATTTTAAGACAGACGATTACTACATCGGAGACCCGCATCGTAATCTAATCGCCAAGCAAATATTTGAAGTAAACGGTCAAGCTTTGCAAATTGAATCTACTTCAAATGACTCTCTCGTAGTCATTGGCCAGACTGATTATAAAGTTTGTCCTGCTTGCGGATATGCAAGCGAAACCGGAATCCCCCTTGAGCACAAGAACTCCAGAGGATACCGTTGTGTTAATAAAGAGGGCAACTCGGCAGAATACCGTTTGTCGCATGATTTCAAGACAGATGTGGCAAAAATTACCTTTGTGACACAAGAGGCGGCAGATATAAATGTGATGCTGTCAGTGCTCTATGCCCTGTTAGAGGGATTGTCCCGCGAGATGGGGATAGAGCGCACCGACATCAAAGGATGTTTGTTCTACACATCTGTGGATGGGTGTATGATCTTTTCTGTTGTTCTATATGATGCAGTTGCTGGTGGCGCAGGCCATGTTCGCAGAATTGTGACAGCGGACGGGCAAGCATTCCAACGAGTTCTCGCAAAAGCAATTTCCGTTGTAGACAACTGCGATTGCGACTCGTCTTGCTACAGATGCCTAAGAAATTACTACAACCAAAAAATCCACGACAATCTGAATCGAAACCAAGCTTCCGCGTTTTTACACCAGTGGGTGGGAAACATGAACCCATTACCGGTGGAAACAATTGAATAAAATATTTTCCCCCTGCCATAAGCAGGGGGAAAATATTGTGGTACGCCCGACTGGATTCGAACCAGCGGCCTACAGAGTCGGAGTCTGTCACTCTATCCAACTGAGCTACGGGCGCATATTTGGTTGTCGCTACACTTCCAGCCTTGGTATTATAGCAGTTCTTCCTACGGATGTAAAGCCGTTTTGGAAAAACTTTTTTTGCAGAAAGATTGTTAAAAAAGTTGACAACTATCGTATCATGCGGTAGAATATCTCCATAAATTCAGGTGCCCCGCACCGCATCCCATCCTAAAAGAAGGTTTTTATATGAAAAAGCAGAAGATCTCCGACGCCGTGATCCACCGCCTCCCCCGCTACTACCGCTATCTGGACGACCTGTACAACAAGGGCGTCGTCCGCATCTCCTCCAACTCGCTGGGCGCGAAAATGGACATCACGGCCTCCCAGATCCGTCAGGATCTCAGCTGCTTCGGCGAATTCGGCCAGCAGGGCTACGGCTACAATGTGGCGGAGCTGCGCGCCGAGATCGGCCACATCTTAGGCATCGACAGCGGCCACAAAATCGTCGTCATCGGCGTGGGCCATCTGGGTCACGCGCTGCTCCAGAACTTCGACTTCGACAAGGTCGGCTTCCGCATCGACTCCGCCTTCGACGTCTCCCCCGCCCTCATCGGCACGGACATCCGGGGCATCACCGTCCGCTCCATGGACGAGCTGGAGGAATACGTCGCCAACTATCATCCGGACGTGGCGGTGCTCACCGTACCGCAGAGCGTGGCGCAGCCGCTGGCTGACCGGCTCATCGGCCTTGGCGTCCGGGGCTTCTGGAACTTCACCAATGTGGAGCTGTCCACCGACTGTCTCTTATACACATCTCCGAGCCCACGAGACAGGCAGA
>ENA-OZLS01000081-OZLS01000081.1-human-gut-metagenome-genome-assembly--contig:-NODE-81-length-42672-cov-16.222188_pt1 | contig 42672 bp, 33 predicted proteins | sample MGYA00243864_ERZ653793 | MGnify/ENA primary metagenome ERZ653793 (study PRJEB26926, sample SAMN06164605) | human gut metagenome | biome: ENVO:00009003; feature: ENVO:2100002; material: ENVO:00002003...
CGACAGAAGACAACGAGATTGCACCGCTGCATATAACGACAATGTTTTTATCCGTCAAAAGATAGGGACTCAGTAGTTATATGCAGCGTTTTGTATATGTATGCCTCACATTGCAAAGCGGCTGTATTCAGAGGTTATGTTGAACATAAACAATGAATGCAATGGAAAAATTAACAAAGTCCCTGCCTCTTTTCAAAGAGCGCAACTGTTCTGTCTCTATCGTGTTGGATTCACGTACCCGCAGAAAGAATGCGTGTGAGTTTCCATTATCCCTTCGTTTCACGATAGACCGCAAATTCTTTTACCTTACAGTCGGAAGTTCTTTTTCTGAGAAAAAGTTCTCAGAAATCTGTAATGCGACTAAATGCAAGAGCGAGAACTACAAACTCCAGAAAGAGTGGAAAGATACCCTTATTCCCCAATATAAAGAAGTCCTGATGAACTTGAACAAGGGTGGCATCCTGACATTTGAGATGGTACGGCAATGTATCATGGGCGAGGGAGTGATGCTATCCAAAGAGGAAACCACCAAGTCACAATCATTTGTTGGTATATGGGAGCAAATCATCTATGAATTGCGTACAGACGATGGTGGAGCACGTTTTACCACGGCTGAAAGCTACGAGTGTGCGCTCAAATCATTCAGAAAAATACTCGGTACAAATACGGTCAAAGGATTTTGTATCAGCGCCGCAGAAATCCAGAAATGGAAAGAGGGGATGCACAATGGAGTAAAATATGAGAATGGTGCAGTTGTAGGTAAAATCAGCGATACTACAGCAGGAATCTATCTACGTTGTTGTCGTGCTGTATGGAATCGGTGCGTACACGAAGGCTTCCTTAAAGATGTTTCTTATCCTTTTTCTAACAAGAAAGAGAAAGGGCTTGTAAGTATTCCCAAGAGTGCAAAGCGCAAACAAAGTTTCTTGAATGTCAGTCAAATGACAGAACTCTATAATCTTTTTGTTTCAAAGAAATATCCCGAACATTGGTCGGAAGAATATACCCAACGTGCCCACTACTCATTGGGATTGTTTCTTGCCCAGTATCTGTGCAATGGCTTCAACATGGCTGATGCAGGTCGATTGACTTACGACAACTATTATTATCAGACAGATGGAAAGGCTTTCCGCTTCAATCGAAAGAAAACTTCCCGAAGAAGTGCTGACGGTTCTGAGGTAATAGTTCCCATCATCCCTCCTTTACAATATGTTTTAGATGAAGTGGCAGCACCTCCGACTCGTGGCGGTGTAGTATTCCCCAATATATTAAAAGATACGGAAACAGAAGAGTTGCGCCGTAAATACACCATGCAGGAAAATTCAAATGTAAAAGACCGTATCATCAAAATATGTCATGAAGCACTGCACTGGGATAAGTCCATCTGTCCGTCCGGCACATGGTGCCGTCACTCGTTTGCTACCAATCTACATAATGCCGGAGTAGATATGGATTATATCTCTGAAAGCATGGGGCATTCATCTTCCGACCATGCCATCACGCAAATCTACATTGAGCATTACCCTCTTGGAATTCAAATGGAGAATAACTCGAAACTGTTGAATTTGGCAAAGACCTCTGAAAGGGATTTGTTATTGGAGAAACTGGCGAGTATGTCCACAGAGGAATTAACCAAGTTGTTTACACGAACATAACACGACTTTAAGAATGAGAACTTTCATAGAGAGAATAAAAGACTATTTGCAAAGAAAGGATTGCGCTGATATGGTTATTCGTGCGTGGAAATCAGACAATGAAGAATTGTATGCCAATTTCTGTAAACGCATGGATGATGTAGGCAAAGGGAATTTATCCGTTTTGATGGATATGTACCAGATGATGCGAAATTGTACCCCACCTGAAGCCTTGATGCTGTATAACTGGTTCTCTGATTTCATGAATGGTCAAGATGTACAGAATATGACCAATCAACAATGGGCTGGCAAGTATACAGACATTATAGCCCAATGTATCATCAACAAACGACTGTGGATAGGTATTAATGTGAGAACGGGCACAGTAGAGTTGCTCACATCCCCAAAGTCGGATTTGCTGATGGTTCGTTCCGAAACACCGATTGAAATTTGGAATCATCTCCCACAGGAAACAAGAGCCTATTTGACAGGACAGTTAGATGCACTTATGAAAAACAGCAAAGGATGTTATCTGTTGAGCAAGCTGGAAAGAAAGATGGTGTATCAATTTCTGACATACATCTTTCAAATCATTTTCCTTTCTCATGCAGTATTTGTCGGTGAGTTTATGGCTAACCTATATGATTATGTGATAGAAAAAAAGGGAACTTTGGCTTATTGCATGTACTATTTTGTGATATTTGACCATGGCCTTTCACGTATGGCAAAATCACTTGACCGTCTATTGAACAGCGAAGAGGTTGATCATGGCGACATGGTTCTAATAAAATTATGTGTTGCGGCTCTTGTAACTCAAAGCATTGAAATAGGGACTGAAAGCAAAGCCGGGTGGGAAGATATGGCGGAAGGCTGTAATTCAGAAATATGGAAAGAAGTGATGTTTGCCTTACGGAAAATAAAAGGCAAACGGGGAAATAGAAAGATGATACAATCATTGGATGATATTCTTGTGGGCGACAAGGAACGCATCAAGCGGGGCATCCGTTTGTTTCTTGAAGAGAACACAGAAGACATAAGCCTTGCCTATCTGCTGAAAGCATTGATAAAGGCAGGCAGATTAAAAGCATCCACAAGATACATGACGTTTCATCGTGCCATTGAACAATTCTCCCAACGGCATTATGGGCATGACATTCCACAAAAACGATATGGCGAAATCAAGGAAATGACTTTGAACTCGCCTCAGAAGGGAAACAGTTATATCAAGGCAAAACGAATAATAGACCGATGGACGGACTATTTTATCAAGAACGGGTAGTTGGAAAATCCAGCTATCCGTATTTTTTCTGCAAACACCTGTTGAAAAACGGTCGGTAAAATTAAAGTCTAAATAAACCGACCGATACGCTGAGTTTCATACAATACCTTTGCTCGCGAAATCGGTTTCACAGAGTTAAACCGAGGCTTAAAGTATTTAGCAACCAAACAAGTAAAGGTATGGAAGAAAAACTCAATTTTACTCAACTACTTCAAAAGCCCATCGCCATGATGACTGGCGAGGAACTTTGTTTTCTCATCACCAAGAGTGTGGAGAATACAGAAGCGATTACTCCACAAGTGGCACCCAAAGGTAATTACTATGGTATAGAGGGTATCGCCCGCGTGTTCGGGTGCAGTGTACCTACGGCCAACCGTATTAAGAAGAGCGGTATCATAGACAAGGCTATCACACAGATAGGGCGCAAGATTGTGGTGGATGCAGACCTTGCGCTGTCTTTGGCAAAGGAATCAGGTGGAATTCACATTAAAGAATGATGGTATGGATGATAATTGGAAAAAAGACTTGGCAACAGATAGCTACGGGAATCCTGTTCGTTCTATTGCGAACCTTCGACTTATTTTCACATTGGATGGGAATCTCAGTCAGATAAGGTACGATACCTTCTGTCAGGACGATGTGTGTTTCTGCCCTTTGTTCCGCAATGTCAATGGCAACAAAATTGATGAAGAGTCGGCAGGAAAGATACAAGACTATCTGGAAAGGACATACAGAATACGTCTGACGCAGAATAAGGTCTTTGAGATACTGAAGACCACTTCTTCCGAACGAAGTTTTAATCCTGTACAGGAATTCATCACGCAAGAGACATGGGACGGACGGCCTCGCATAGCCACAACCCTCATTGATTATTTGGGAGCGGAAGACACGCCACTTGTCAAGGAACAGACAAAACTATGGTTCGTAGCGGCTGTAGCCAGAGTGTTCTGTCCCGGTTGCAAGTTTGACAACGTACTGACTTTGCCTGGACCGCAAGGCATCGGAAAAAGTACCTTTTTCAAGACCATTAGCGGGAAATGGTTCAATGATTCGTTCTCTTTCGCCAGCGGTGACAAGGAGAAAGTAGAAACCATAACCAATGGTTGGATTATTGAAATCAGTGAGTTGAATGGTTTGAAAAGGGCGAATGACACGGAAGCTGCCAAGGCTTTCCTAAGTCGTTGCAGTGACTATATGCGCCCTGCATACGGGCACAAAGTAGTGGAATTTATGCGACACAATGTCTTTGCTGCTACGACCAATGAGACAAACTTCCTGCAAGGAGACAATGGGAACCGCCGTTGGTGGATAATCCCTGTCAAAGGCAACGGTCATGTGTCAGATTGGTTGGATGATTTGCAACGTTCCGTTCCTCAATTTTGGGCAGAGGCATATACCTATTATAAGCAAGGTATGAAATTATACTTGGCTCCCGATATGGAGGTAGAGGCCAACGAGATACAGATGCAACATTCCAACATCATTGTTGACCCCATTATGGAAGATATTGAAATGTATCTGGAACGTGAGGTTCCAATCCAATATGCAAGCTGGATGATTCCGACACGACTGGCTTATCAGAAAGGAGCATACTCAGAGCCTAATTCCACAATGACCTCACTCAATATGGTTTGTGCCCGGCAAATTATAGAGGAACTGCCCAATGATTTGGTCAGACGAAATTCGTCCAAATACACTTCGCAATACATCAACCGCCTGATGTCCATGATTCCGAACTGGAAGCGAAGTGAACAGGAGAAGGTCAAGGGGCTGCATCCAACCTACTGCGATAAGACGGGACGGACGAAATACCCATGGGTGAGGGTGGACGCTCCAAGTGAAAAGTCCTGCGCGACACTGCCAAGTAAACAGGGGTTGCCATTCTAATTTCAAAATTAGGGAAAAGAAAACGAATGTCCCAATGTCCCTTTTGCCCTCGAAAAAAGAATAAAAATAGGAAGTAAGCACAACAAGAAGTTATAAGAAATGCTTGGGACACGGGATAATATAAAACAACAGTATGAGAAAAGAAGAACTTATCAAACAGCTACAAGAACGTGACCCGCTGCTGGCAAATGCGGTCTGCCACATGGTTACGTATGTTCAAGACCGTTACCCTTCCACCTTTCCAAGTAAAGAACAGACTAAGGCGGTAAACGATTACCTGCGAAGTGTTCATGCCGACGGGGACGGAAGTATGTCGGAACGGAACTGTGAACACCGCCGTATCGCTTTACAAAACATTACCATTGCTGCCATCCGTGTATTGGATAGTTATCAACTTGATAGGTTGCAAAACGTGCTTGACCACATAGCATACGACAAGGTGTATTATATGCCGGAGAGAGGTTGCGGTATGCACCGTTGACTTTTTCTTTTGGCTACACCAATTATAAAACATCTTCAAAATAGACAGACGATGAAAACAGACTTGAATTATTGTATAGTACTTTCGTCAGAGCAACTTGCGTATCTGGCAGGAAGCAAATACGGCATTGACCGTATGAAGATTTTGCACCGATTGATAGAGGCGACAGTATTGGAAGGAACTGAGTATGCCATGAAAGGTTTCTCCACAACCTTACAAGTCGGGCAAGCCATCCTATCGGAAGTGAATTTGTCCAACAAGTTAGGCTATGACAAGAAGACCATATCCCGTGTACTTGACAAGATGAACCAGTTGGGAATTGTCGCATCCACGCAGAGCAACCGAACAAGCGTTCACACCATGAAATGTATATCGGCATGGATGTTGGATGGCAACCGAATAGACAATCCTTTCTATGTTCGAATAAAAGACCGACAAGAAAAAGGAGATAATGCTCACGCACAATCCGATGATACGGTAGCCGTTTTACCAACGACTACGCAGAAGGATTCGGATAGCCGCATGGAGAAACACTTACCCAGCTTAAATGATTGTAGGCAAACAGAAGCAATGAATGAGACCTGCTTTCCTGATGCAGATTTTTCCTTCGTAGGCAAAATGCCTGTTATATCAGACGAGGGCGGACCGCTTTTCCCCTCTTCTTCTTTCCCTACCGTTTCGGTTCCTCCACAGCTTTCGGCAGAGGAAGAATCCAACAGGGATATTTCGACAGACAGTCAAACGTAGTCATATTGGATATGGCGGTGAGGCCTATGTTTTTGTGTGAGGTCTTACAAGAAGTTCCTATGTCGTACAAACTCGCTACGCTTATCCGTACTACATAGGCGTATTCCGGCAGTCGCAAGCTCCCACCGTGCTGTCCCTTTTTAGATTGATGTTTCACCAATAACAAAACATGAAGAAGAAAAAGATTACCAACAAGGAAATTGATGAAGAAAACGACAAGAAAGTTACGAGGCGTACCTTGCGACTTGAAGCCAGAGTAACGGAGCAGGAATACGCCCAAGCGAAAGAACTTGCCAAAACCTGCGGCTTGTCCATGAGCAACTATGTGCGTCGCACAGCTTTGGGGCAACACCCACGTCAACGGCTGTCCGAGCGTGAGGTAGAAGCCTTATGTTGTCTGACGGATGCAAGGGGCGACCTTATCCGTATTGCGGCAGCAGTGAAGTCCATTCAAGCAGACAAACGAGCCATGTATTTCAGTAACACACGCTTTGTAGAGCGATGGATGATAGCAGCTACTCAGCTTATCAACCGCTGGAACCAAATAGAAAATTACCTAACTGAATAAAAATCCTCACATATTATGATAGCAAAAGCCAGTACCATATCGCATGGCGCAAATGCCATAAGATATTCTGTCAATAAAGATAGAGCGGATATAGTCAAAGCCAACCTGTTGCCCGATGATATTTCACCGGAAGCCATGTACGGACGGATGATGCTCGTACAGAAAAAGTTTGCAGAGAACATAAATAAGGGCAGACCTCTTGGCAGGAATGTGATAAGAATTGAACTATCCCCAGCCGAAGAAGAAAGTCTGAACTGGACGATGAGCGACTGGGTACGTATGGCAGAGGAGTTCATCCAGATATTCGATTCCATAGACCTTTCCAAAAAGACCAAACGGGCTTCCTCAAAGCAGACAAACCTAAAAGGTTCGCAGTACATAGCAGCTCTGCATCGTGACTCCCAAAGTGGCATACTCCATCTGCACATTGATGCCAACCGTGTGGATATGGACGGAAAAATCAATGATAGCCATAAGATTGGTGAAAGAGCAGTCATGGCTGCGAACATCATAAACGAAAGACGCGGTTGGGTACAGTCTGAAGAAATCAGCATACGTCACAAACAGGAAATTACTGATTGTTGTATGGAAATACTTCGCAAAATGGATAAGTTCAGTTGGGAACGCTACGAAGCGGAACTGGTGAAGCATGGCTATGGGGTACACATACAGAAAAATGAGGATGGTACTGTTTACGGCTATTCCATCAAGCGAGGTAACTCCTGTTATAGGTCATCCAAGTTGGGTGTCGGTCGCAACCTTGTCCCCTCAAAGATTATGAAGACATGGCAGAATTTGCATCCGCAGGAGGGTAAAATCAACCAACCGCAAACGAAACAAACAAGGATAGCCACACCGACTGCCATGTCCAAACGACAAGCTGCACCGCAATTTGTAATAAAGCACTATTCCATCGGCATGGATAACAACAGGACATTTGATGTTTCCCTATCGGAAGCCGCAGACAACATCATCCGACAGGAATGTTCTTTGGAGGAAGCCCATCCGTTGGCTAAGATTGAAGAGATACAGCACACGGCTCTTTTACTCTTTGCTGGATATTTGGATGCCGCTACAAGTATGGCTGCCTCAAGTGGCGGTGGCGGCTCTGACACAGGTGACTGGGGACGTGACAAGGATGAGGATGAACAGGAATGGGCACGTCGCTGCGCAAGAATGGCAAACAGCATGTGCAAACGCAGGAGAGGACTTCACAGATAATTCACATTTTATAAATATAAGAACATGGGTATAGGAAAATCAAAGGGCACTTCGCCGATAAATGTCAATGACATACTGGATAAGGCTGAAATTAATCACCAAGTAGAGACTGAAAAGTCAGAAATAAATAAACTTCTTGTAGAAATCAGAGAGGCAAAAGAAACACTGATAAAATTCAACAAGGATTTGGATAAGGCCATCGCTGCCGAATGTCACATTGAAGGTGCGCTCAAAGCGGCATTCAGCAGTTGTGAGAATATTGTCAACGGTATCTGTAATGCAATTGTGAAAGCCGAACGAGACACTAAATTCAAGGCAACAATTACTCCTGAACAACTCGCAGAGCTTAGGCAGCTCATAGACCATTCTGTAAAAAGTTGGAGTTCAGTACTGGCAAATCATCGTGCCGAACAAACGAAGTTGATCACCGAACATGAATCCAATATGCGCAAAATCCTCAGACGGAATGAAGGCGTTTGGTATTCTGATTTTTGGATGAAAGTTTTGGTAGGATTCATACTCGTTTACACAATGGTATTGGGACTAGTTGTATATTGTGTCATATGAAACATGAGAGCGTGCTAGCTACTTTATGCACGCTCTCAACCATGTTTGTTACATTTATTTATGGTTAAATCGTATAAAGTATCATTTTTTATCTTCAACCTGAGGCTCAGCTACCATACCAATATTATAATGTTCATTTTCAGAATAATTTTTCGTCGAAATATGAATTATATTCGTTGGATGATTTTCACGAACAGCTTTTCTCACTTTTCGTAGAGACGTAATGGAGTTTACAATTTTATCATAATACGCTTCTATTTCAAAAGCTTGTAATACAGTATAGTTATATCTAATCCAATCTTCATCTTTCAATTCTTCATCAATACTCATAATAGGCTTATTACAAACAATACTAAATTGCATCTTGATGTTGTTAATTGAATTTTGTGTCAGTAGATTAGGGTTCAGCATAAGACATTCAGATATATTTTCTTTGTTGATATCTAATACACCAAGCCCACGTCCAAATCCTACTGCTTCTACAAAAAATTTCATGAAAAGGCAATTCATTAATGCATGACAAAGTTCTACATCTGTATGAGAATCTAATGCTTTGAAACCTATCAATCTCTGGTTGATAAAAGTCGGCGATACAAATCTACCAAAGAACATTCTGTCATCAGGATTCATCATTGTAAATAAGTCGGCTATCTCATTCGGTTTCATTTCATACCATTCCTCATTTGAACGTTTGAGTACTTGTATAAGCGGAAGTCCTTTACCGTTCTTTTCATTAATAAACTTCATTATATGTCGATGTGCTCCTGGATAATTTTCCTCTAAATCATCCAAAGAACAGCTACAACTAAATGCTTTTCTGTTAGGCTGGGTAACAAGCGAAACTACTTTTTTTGCATTAAACAGTGCTGGCATAAGGAAATTTTCTTCTATGTCAGAACAATTTTCAGGGAAGAACAACTTATCCCATCCGCGTCTGCTTCCTCGAAACACCTGAAAGAGACTTTTTAGAGGACACAACTTATGCTGAATATCAAGAACCCAACTTACATCGTGGAAAAGTGAATTGTATGATAAACCAAAATCATGCAATTGTGAAATCTCCATATTATTATATGTTGACATTGAGACGATTTGTGAATCTATAACACGATTCAATAAAGAACTATTTATTAGCATTTCTTTTGCATGAGCATCATGTTCTAGTTGATATAAAGATTTGCGCCAAACGAAAAAGTTTGTGTTTTTCTGTGCCGTCCCTTTTTGTAGAATCATGATTGTAGCAACAACGTCTGCATTTTGAAACCAACGTCCCACGCCACTTATATGTACTTGAAGTAAATTGAATTTTTTCTGAATCTCATTGTAAAATAGAGCTCCAGATTTTGTACCCAACCATGAATTGGACACTATAATCCCAAGATATCCACCGTCTTTTAGCATACTTGACAGATGTAAAGCAATATAATAGCTTAAATCGGACTTGTTATCTAATTCACAGCCTGCTAAAAGAGTATTGGCAAGTTTTTTGTCTTCTGTTGGTATTGTTTCAAACGACAAAAATGGCAAATTAGAGCAAATTGCACCAAGAAGAGGAATTGCATGCAATAATGCCTTGCCATCAACGGGATCTACAATACTAACCATATCGCCCAATTTAAGAGAGAGGGCATTCTTTTGAAAAATCCTATTTGCTTTGTTTATAGAATCACTAGACGTCAAACTAATATTCGCAATCTGTAATGGTACCTGATATTTATCAGATGCCCATGTTGTAGCAACAGCTTTATGTACACCAATCTTGCCTTTCTTCTTTAAAAGGATTTCTTTGGCAATTGTTCCAGTTCCACAACATGGGTCATAGCAATCATCAGTCCAGTCATGAATTGTCATTGAAACAAGAATTTCTGCTAATACCTTTGGGGTTGCAAATTGGCCATGAAATTCTCTACGAGTAACATTTACACAACGTTCCAAGATGTTTTGCAACATCGTTTGGTTAATTGTGTGAATTCCGTTTATTTTAAGGAAATCAGATAATTCGATTAAAGATTCCCATGTTTGACTTGGTATAAGGTAATTTAGTAATAGTGGTGCAAAGATATTGTAAAAATCGCATTTACTAGTTATCTCTTCAAATATTATATTAGCTTCTTCAGGAGTGCTGTCATAATTTAAATTTTCTATTTTGTATGCTTCTTTTTGATAACGCTTTATCAAGTGTGCAAAAAGAATACGATATGACCAATTAAGGATGATATTTTTCGCATAAGCCTTATAATAGTCGTTTTCGTCAAAGGTGTATTCTTGTCTAACGTCTTCCCACCATGCGGCTATTTCGGCCGAAATAATAGTATTTTTTACAGCTTCTTGCTTTATAAATTCAGCAACAAGCTCTTTATTATCATTTATAAGTATATCTATGGCGTTTTGTGATATGACTTCGCTTATAGAGATGGTCTTAATACAATTATTCGCAAGATAGGAGTTGACGGTAATCACCAAATCTTTAAGAGTCTTCTCCCAATCTTGTCTACAATTTTCCACATCACTACGACTGATTATATTAGGATGTTCCCATGTCTGTACCACTTCAAAGGCATTGCTTTCCGAGTTCAGTATATAGAATTTTGCGAATGTAAAATTCCATATTACACAACTTGTTAAGCCAAGGGCTCTTGCCTTACGTTGGGCATCATTTACAAAAGCTTCATCATTTATAGGAACGTCAGGCATTTTTAACTCCCATCCCTGAATAATTGTATTAAGTTGACGATCCTTATACAGAATTACGTCGGGGAACATCCTTCTTCGCTTTCCAATGGAAATTGTACTTTCACCACCAGCTCTTTTTATAACAAGGTCATTATTATCGGCAATAGAGTTAATTAGCGAAATTAACTCTATTGCCCAAGAACGTTCATTTTTGTTTATTGTTACATCAATCTTGTTCATTTTCAAACCCCTCTATAATATTGGTTAGAGCAATTGTAGTTTTACTATTTGAATCCATTTTAATCCAAGCATCGCGTAGCCGTTTTTTAGCTTCATCGATAAAATCGATATCTATTTTTTTAAACAGCTCAACATTCTTATTTTTTTCTACACCTACGAAATTTCGTCCTTCAAGTAATGCCGCGACTAAGAAAGAACCACTTCCGAAAGTATTGTCAAGAATTAAATCACCTGGATTGGAATATGTTCTGACAAGATATCGTCCTAGTTCAATGGGTTTTTGCGTTGGATGAATAACTCTACCTTCACTTTCTGCTGTCTTGAAATATATTATATCGATAGGATATCGTTCACCGTCACTATGTACGTGTACAGGTTGAAAATCCCCATAGCTTCCACTAAGTTGATTTTTACGAATACCCTTGTTATATGGTTCTCCTTTTGTCATTTGCGGATTGTACGTAGGTTGTTTCTTATAGAAAACACATACATCCTCGTATTTACGAAGGGGTTGTTTCTTGGCGTTTAAGAAATTTGTCGGCTTCGATTTTTCCCAAATCCATTTATATTTGAACATCTTTGGATTACTCATCATTAATTGAGCCGTAAATAATCCTTGTGATGTCAATACTATAGCCCCATTGTCTTTCACAACTCTTTCATATTCTTTCCAAAGCTTACTTAATGGTATCACACTGTCCCATTTGTTTTGAGTGGTTCCATATGGCAAATCGCAGAGAACCATATCTATGCTATTATCAGGGAATTGTTTTAAATACTTGAGACAGTCTCCTTCAAACAGTTGGTTTATTATTTCATTATAATTCATTTATTCTATTATTTTATGAGTTATATTTTGTTGTTTTGCCACTCATCAGCAATCCTACACCAATCAATTTTACGTTCTTTACGTCCTGTCCAAACATCCCAATAATCAGGATCGTCCGATTGAGGACATTGGGATTTTAACAATGTACGCATTTTTACCATGACAGGCAACTCTGATGCCCATCCCAGTAATACTGCATATTGAGAAGGTAACGATGGAATTTCCCGAAGGATACCTCTCATGTTGTCTGGCAACAAACGATGAACTAGTTCTTGGTCTTTGTCATTAGATATGCGGTGCAACAGGAAAGAATTACATTGCGACAGTACGGTTGGTGACAATTCTGATGGCCTTTGTGAAGATAGAACTAATCCTAGTCCGAACTTTCTTCCTTCTCTCGCAATTTTCTCAAACACCTTGCAGCATTGCGTTGTAGGCCCAATATTTTCCATATCATCGTTATAACGTTTTATAAAGTAATGTGCCTCTTCCATAACTAGCACTGTTGGAAGGCATTGCTTATTTAACTTGAGATAACGTTGCTGGGCTTCAAAGACCATTCTGGCAACAACAGCTGTAATGACACTAGTAACATCTGATGGCAAAAGAGAAAGATCTATAACAGTTAAAGCTTCTTTATCATTTGCTCCAATATATGAACTTAGCCACTCATCCAAATTTAAGTTTTCGTTGTCAATCACATTCTTTACACGTACATCGCTTAATAAAGTTTTGATACGTGGCAACAGAGTAATAATGTAATCAGTCGTTTTGAGGATTTCCGCATTTGCTTCAATGGAACGAACAAAATTCTCTCCTGTAAATGGGATAGGACTATCTTCATCTGTTGGGAAAAAGTCCTCTTCTTTACCACCAGCTTTTACGTAAATATCTTTCAATAGTGATAATATATTGTCAACATCACTTCTTGTATAATCAAGATGAGCGTATTTATCTTTTCTGGCGTTTATCAGGTCTTCTACTTGGGTTCTAAATGCTTGAATAGCATTATTTAGTTCCGTTGAAAAATTCTCATCGTTTTCTATTCCTGTAACCCACTTCTCAACGGATTGATGGAAATTTTTGGGAAGGGGGAATTTACCCCATGGAGTCCCCGCTGCTTTATTGACCTCTATCGTATCAATAACAGTACGAACATAATTAGCCAATTCTCGTTGTGCAGATAAATTCTCAAATGCGATGCCACTTCTTACAGATTTCAGCGCATGTACAATAGTCGTCCTGTGGGTTTTAGGAGATGCTTTCGTAAATCCACACCATTCATCTGTATTCCAAAACCACAAAGGAATTTCAAGTTGTTTTTTTTCATCACCAGTCTCGACATTCACTGTGTAGATATTTGCATTTTGCTTGTCAGCAAAAGCTTTGCTATATTCACCATTAGGATCCAGTATTATGAAACGGCTATTTACAGAACCTGTATTACCTAACAGTTTTTTTCTGGCACTATCAAGCGACCACCGTATTAGACCTGCTACAGTACAGGATTTTCCACTTCCCGTATTCCCGAGTACAGCTAGATGGCGCCCAAATAGACGGTCGGGATCAATCATGACCTTAGCATTGCCTAACAATGGGCTATTGCCGATGTATACTCGTCTATTATCTCCAGACTCAATAATAGAACGAAGTTGTTCTTCTGTTGGTAATATTACAATGTCTCCAACAGATGGGAAAGTTTCGAGACCTCGCTTAAATTTATAGGAGGTTTCTGTCGCACAAAGAGTCCCTACGGGTTGAAGTTCCATTTTCCTTAAAGGAAAAGGTAAGTCTATCAATCCGAAATCCTGAAAACCACTACGTTTAGGATATGGTGAACGTTGGATGGTTATCCATGAAACTTGCCCTACAACAAAGCCAAGGTCAATAGGTATCATTGCATAACTATTGATACGTGGAAAATTCCGTGGTGTTCCAGTGTTCAAGGCAACACTATCTGGCGATTCTATGTCAAGTTGCACTTCTATCCTATCTGGTGAAATGTATTCGACTGTTCCCACACGTAATGAGGCGAGATGTTCTATAGGTGTCGTTAGCATTGGCTTTTATTTAGAAGGGTTTGCAGAAGTTGATACTATTTCTTTTGCACTAACATTATTTGTTGAAACAGGTGATGCCGCTACAGAAGATGCCCCCAAGCGATGTTGTAGTAATTCTGCCATTCTTATTGTAGTTCTGTCTATAGCAGATTTCGGTAGGTAGTCATTCGCGAGATTGGTAATATCTCCTAAGTCTTTTCCTATTAAAATTGACATCTGTGCATAGCGTGCCGAATCATAATAAAATTGCAAGATACGACCAATTGGGTCGTTATACGAAATAACAACCAAATGAGTTGACGGAATAGTAAGCATATCATGAATTACACGATTTATATGTTCGTCCCCAAATCCATAGCCATAAGTAACTAAAGTGCTATTAGGCCTGCAAATAGAGGCCGCAAAATCGCGGAATAATTCTACATATGGATATTCTGCTGTCTCACGATCCTTCGCAGAGTTTGGATAAATCATAAGTTTTAACGCATCTGCACCATAAAGTCCTGGGGCTTGCAAATATGGTTCAATCTTTTCAGCGCCAAACGGAAGCCCAACACGACGTATTTCTCCTTCATTTTGTATCCAATCAACGGAACCATGAAGTTTTACCATACGTGCAACACCCTCTAAATAGCGAGGTTCACCTCTAATGCCTGGTGGGTTATAATGAATATCAAGATTAAGTCTTGAAGAGCGAAAAATCGGCATCATATTTCCTACAAATCTATCCATTAAATGAATACCAGCTAACTCTGCACCCACTTCTATTAGACGGTCATAATTCGTAGTAAATATATTCAATCTTTCTCTATTCCCTGTACGACTTGCAAAACTGAGAAGAAAATTGACCAACACAGAATATGCATTCTCTCGTTTTTCTTTATTAGCTGTTGCTATACCATTCTCTGATTTTAATATAGATTCTGCAAACTCTGAAATTATAGAGTTGAGTTCTGTTTCTAATTCTGCTGCCTCATCATTTTTCTTCAATATTTTTAATCCACGGAGCAAGTCATTAGCTGTCCTTATTTGGTCTTCAATATTACCGGTTCCACGACCGCTTGCTTCTGCAGATAATTTTGCGGCCTCCTGTATTTCATCTTTATACTTAGTAAATGTCGTAGCTCCCATTGTGGTACCACCTGTTGCCCCAGCTAAAAAACTAACAGCATTGGTGATGCCAGATCCACAGAGCAGCGACAAATGCTCGGACTGGAAAAGAGATGTTAGCCAAGGTTCTATACGTGAACGATAAACGACCTTATCAACATTTCCGTTGTTATCGTCATCGCCTTTATTAGGCTGCCAACTACAATCATCCACATTCTGTACTTCTCCTTCTGAATTAACATAAATCAATTCACGGTCGTCTCGTGTTTTAATAATATTTCCACCAGCGTTTAGTATCTGCTGAGCTGTATCTATTTTTTGTTTGATGTCCATTGTAAAAATCAATTATTATGAAATAAATGTTCAAGCTCTCCCATCATATCATCCGTCAAGTCTCGAACGATGTTTTTCACCATATATCATAGATGATTGCATATCCTTGTAGTCGTTTCTCAAATCGTCAATGACATCATCGAGCGGTAGTAATTTTATGCGTTTGCGAATATCGGAAGTATAATCCACTCCACCCATGCTTGTGAATAATTCACGATAATGGTGTATTGTATTCCAAAGTTCATCGTTGGCTTTAGCTTGTGCCAAAATGTTTGTGTTTATCATTTGCACAAAGTTGAACAAATGACAAGATTCGTTTAATGTCACCTCAAATTCACGCATTAGCGTGTTATCATTCTTATTGGTGAATATGTGTGAGCTCGTCTGAATGAGTAATTCGTTCATTTCTTACTTCTCCTATATTTTTGATTACTTGCATTAGGATGCTCTGGATTGGTCATTTCGAGATATCCAGCTTCAACAAGAGCCATAATGTATGTCTGAATATTCTTGCTATGATATGTCACGCCCACTCTTTCGAGAATTTCCTTGCTGCTACGTGGCACACTACAGAAGTTTACTATATCCCTTTGTTTATTTGTTATTTTAGGACGCTTAGTGTCAGAGTCTGCATTAAAAATGTCAGAGTTGGTATCTAAGCTAGTGTCAGAGTGTCTAAGTTTAGTGTCAGGGTCTGCATCAAAAGTGTCAGAGTTGGTATCTAAGTCGGTGTCAGAGTATCCAAGTTTAGTATCTAAGTTGCTGTTGGCTTGGTTACTTTCTTCGGTAGCTTGGTTACTTTCGTTATCAACTTGGTCACCTGCTGGCCTATTTATAATAATTACAAACTCATTAGTTCTGTTATTATTTGTAAATGAAACTTTCATATCCTCCGACAAGGCACGAAGCATACCACTACCCGCTCCTGTGTAAGGGAGCAAATGGATGGCATTTGTGAAGAGGAACATATTTCGTGGCATAGAAGTTCCCACAACAATATCATCTACGGAAAGTCCATTAGGGAGAGTTCCCGGGCTGTGTATCTCCACTCTGTCATCAAAGATGAAGATGCGGATAGGGGCTTTCGCATTCAGCGAGCGATGTACCAAAGCATTTACGGTGAACTCAACAAGACTGGTATAGGGTATCTCCAACACACCCTTCGAATTGAATTCATCCCCAACTTGTATATGACGCAAGTTTCGGGTGAAGAAATCCATAATGGTCTCGAACTGATGAAGCAGATTGCCTTCAATGTCGGCATCATTCACTTTATCACGAAATTGTGTACCGCCAAGATTGTTACCCACAAAGCAGATACACTTTGCCGTCATTACCGGAAGCCAACGCTGAGTGTACTTCCCAAACAATAACATTGCGGCCACTGTGATTTTTCCATTAGGACGAATGAAACGTAGGTTACGCAGCAGCTTCTCTCCATCGTGACCACTGGCGATAGCGGAGCAGACAGTATCTAAAGGGGCTTCGCGGAATGCATCGCCCACCAAGCCCTTTCTTGCTAATACCTTTTCAAACTTGTTGCTTAGGAAGGTTTTGATGGTATTCTCGTCCAGATCCTTAATGGTAGCATCTCTTACCCCTGCTTCATCAGGCGAAAAACTGCCGCAATCAGTCATCATCTCGGCAAGCTCAGCATTATCAAACACCTTGCGCTTGTCGGCACCGTTCTTCACCCACACAATACCCCGATTGTCATGGTAGGGCTTATTCAGTCCTTCCTTAATATGAGCCACAACAAGACTTCCGCCATCTACGGGAATTGTTTCCACACCAACAAGGATGGCAGGAACAACATTCTCTGATGCGATATTGCCAAGTGTATTAGTGGTTTCCTGTACTTCTTGATACGACAAAGGATTGACACTACCAGTTTTGTCCTTCACGCCAACAACCAGTGTACCACCACGTGCATTGCTGAACGCCACCAATTCGCAACCAATATCATAGTTGTCAAGGAGCCGCTCTTTGAACTGCACCTTACTGACCTCGCCAAGTTTAATCTGTTGGATAATATCTATTTCTTTCATTGTTCAAATGTTTTTGGTTGAGCAGCCTACCTGCATCAATGTTCAAAGCCTCTGCTATACGCAGGAGGTTTCTTGCGTCAGGCTGCATGGTATTCGTCACCCATTTGGAGACAGTAGCCCTGTCTTTTCCTAATTGCTCTGCCAGCCACTTACTGCTTTTTTGCTCTTCGGCAAGCACAATCTTCAGCCTGTTAATCATTTCTTTTTCCATAAAAGACTTTGTTTTCTATGCAAAAGTACAAATAAGTCATGAGAATCACGAAGAAAATATGCCAAAAAAGAGTATCTTTTTTATAAATAATTGGCAATAACATCAATCTTGTTTCTTGTTTATAGCAGAATATATGGAAAGGATGGGATTCTATATCTCTCATCCAAATGAGGTAATAACAATATCTACTCCCTTCACTCCCCCCTCTCAATTCTGGTTCATCCGATAAATGCGTAGTTAATAGCTAAAATAAGCTGGTATATTATACCTTTGATTACCGCTAATCAAAACGCATATGTATACCAGCTTTTTATACCACGCCTTTGGCGTTCGGGAACAAGAATGTTCCTGTGTACGATACGAAGATAATAGTATTGTTTTAAAACTGCAAACTCGTAAGGATAAACTGTGTTGTTCTGTTTGTAAGAGCAAGAATTATATTCGTTCCGGGGTTCAGATCCGCCGTGTCCGCAGTGTTCCTATTGGCAGTAAGCAAGTGATTTTAGAAATAAAAGTTCAACGTCTTGCATGTAAGGATTGCCAGAGTATCAGACAAGAACACATCCATTTTGTCACTGGCAAGCGTGCTTATAGTAACAGACTAGCCCGCTTGGTGGTGGAGCTATCCCGGGTTGGCACCATAAAAGATGTGGCTCACCACCTCCATTTGTCTTGGGATACGGTGAAGGATATTCAGAAGCGCTATTTGTATCGCAACTATAACACCCCTGACATAAGCCAGGTGCGTCATATCGGTATAGACGAGTTCGCCGTAGCCAAAGGACACATCTACAAAACAATAGTAGTGGATCTGGAAACAGGGCGAGTCATCTATATCGGGGATGGCAAAGGCAGGGGTGTCCTGGATGAGTTCTGGAAGAAGGTGACCAAGGCAGGGATACAGATAGAGGCTGTGGCAACAGACCTCTCACCAGCGTTTATCGTCGCAGTTACGACCAACCTGCCCAAAGCCACACTTGTCTTTGACCATTTCCATGTTGTCAAGCTGATGAATGACGCCCTGGATGAAATCAGGCGAGGAATCTACAGGGAAGAAAAAGATCTCAACAAACGGAAGGTTATCAAGGGGACACGCTGGCTGCTGCTTTGTAATGGCAAGGACATTTTTGACAACAAGTACAAATCCAGGTTGGACAATGCCTTAAATATGAATGAACCACTGATGAAGGCTTATTACCTGAAAGAAAGCCTACGAGAGATATGGACACAAGTCAATAAAGAACAGGCAGCTGAAGTGTTGGACAAATGGATTGAACAGGCTTACGAAGCCAAAATACCCAAGCTCACCACAATGGCTAACACCTTGAAAGCGCATAAATGGGGAATATTAGCTTGGTACGATTACCATATATCAACAGCTAAACTGGAAGGAATCAACAATAAAATCAAAACAATGAAAAGACAAGCATATGGATACAGAGACCAGAAGTTCTTTGAACTTAAAATACTAGCAATGCATGAGAAAAACTACGCATTTATCGGATGAACCTCAATTCTGCGTAAACAATGCGTAAACAAACGGTTTCAGTTAGGGGTATTTAATGAGTTTCATAGGGGATGGCAAAATTCATAACCGTCTGATATACAGTTAAGATTAACCAAATAAGCTATCGCAGAATATCATCTTATCGTTCTCATAATCTGGAGGTCCCTGGTTCAAGCCCAGGCTGGTCCACAAACAAGAGGCTCATTCTTAATAGAATAGAGCCTCTTTTAATTTTTGGACTCCGCCATACAAGCCCGGTATTTGTGTAATAAAACAACCTTCATCATGAAATACGGAGTATCTCCAAATACACTGCTCATAACTGCCGGAACCATATGGTCATTGGCAGGAGTCAATATTCTGCGTATAGGCCTGACCTGCTGGATAGATGACGGACATTATTGGCTATTCAAAGTCTGCGAAGCCAGCCTGGTATTCCTTCTGTTCTCCGGCATTATTTTCCATAGGCTGTACAAGAAACATACTCTCCGTATCTCACAGAAGAAAGGTAAGCACTGCCCCTTTTCCTTTTTCGACGTAAAAGGATGGATTGTCATGATAGGCATGATTGCAATGGGAATTGTAATACGTACCTGCCACCTTCTGCCCGACTCCTTCATCGCAGTGTTCTATACCGGACTTTCTCTCGCGCTTCTCGGCACCGGGCTACGCTTCATCTGGTATTGGTGGAGGAACAGATAACTCCGGATTCACCGATTCCCATCCTATGCAGGCTCCGGCAAAGTGCTGATCGCCTCGCTCTTTATCCTTTCAGGCTTATTGCTATTCCCCGGCAATTTCCAAGCCATGCTGTAGCCCTTGGCCCTTATCCTCATCGGCATCTTCCTTCTCAGACATCACCATAGGAGAAACTGGACACACCAAAGGACAGTGCATCGCCGTGCCAAGATGGTACAACGGATGATGAACAAGAGAATGGGAGAGCAAGAGGAACATAGCACCCGGAGAAACCTACATAGACCTGGACTGCAGTTGGGGAGGAGTGGAACTGCACATACCCGCCGACTGGCAAGTACGCATAGAATGCAGTTGCTTTTGCGGCGGATGTGAAGACAAACGCTGGCAAGGCACACCTGCCAAACAAGCATTCCTTTCCGCCTCTTGTTCGGTATTCCTGCCTGGACAGCTATCCTTTTGTGGTATCATCTGCAGATTGTGGCAGACACTTCATTACAAACAGAAAAATTCACCGCCCCCGAGGTAGAAAAGGCCGCTCCCCTGCCACAAGAAGAAAGTATTGACCGGATCACGATAAAAGACGGCTCCCGGATTCACATCATCAAAGTGGAAGACCTATTATACATCCAGGCTTGTGGGGACTACGCAACCCTGGTGACATCCGACGGAGAGTACATCAAGGAACAGACCATGAAAAACTTCGAGACACATTTGCCAGCAGATAACTTTGTCCGCATCCACCGCTCGAGCATTGTCAACGTAACCCAGATATCACGAGTAGAACAGTATGGAAAAGAGACCTACCAAGTGACGTTAAAAAGTGGCGTCAAGCTACGGGTAAGCCTCTCCAGATACCGGTTACTGAAGGAACGGTTGGGCATATAAATGCCGCAACCAGTCCTTCAGAATACTTCCTGCAGAGGAAAAAGACAATTAATCTTAAAATACAGCGGAATATATAACTTTGTCCAAAGTTATTTGTTCCTTTATCTTGCTATGATGAAACATCTGTATTACATACTTATGTTTACCTTCCTCTGTCTGGGTTTGACTACCATCTCCCAGGAGGAACAGCCAGACTCACGGAATACTACCGGGAGTCCGGCGGGAATAGTTGTCGGAAGTCCGGCCTCCGAATGCTCCTTTACCGCCTACACACAGTGCGCATCGTACACAGCCACCCACCGTTCACTATTCAATGACGAAAATACCGACTGCTGGACCAACGAAGCGTTGTGTCCGAACAGCCTATACACACATAACCACGCCTCTCCGAAATTCCTGAAGATGAGAATTCTGAAACCAGCCGGGCAACTGGAGCATCTGCTTTCCAGCCATCTGTCTGCCGGAGAGAGCGCCAACCTTTCATTCAATCCCAGTGCTCTCCGCTATTCCTGCGGATACTATATCTATGCACTGCTGCATATCCTGATTTAGACTTTATCGGACTTATTGCAAACCATTACCGGAGGTGTACTGCATGTACATCTTTCGCTTTTTTATTATCCATTTCATCACATTAATATCATAACTATGTCCGATTTATTCCTCCCCACCCTTGAGATGATGGGGCTCACTTTTGCAATCGGTTTCTTTGTGGCATTCATCATCAAACTGATAGCCAGCGCAGCCGATTCACTCGATTTCTACAGTTCCCACCAGCAGGAGTTACTCCGCCTGCGCCGCATAAAGAAGTTCCGCCAGAAGATGGAACTGATGCTACACACCCCCTCCATGCACGGAAACATCTTCGGCAACGACACGCGCGAAGACTACAGCCGGAGTGTGGACCGTGAAAACGAAAAGCCTCGAGGCTATTACCACGGAGTAAGCCACGGTGTCTCCAAAAGAAACCTGGTAGACTACTTCTACCCAGAAGATACCCATATGATGTATCTGGAAGATGCCATCAGCCACCGTGACAACAAGAACAAGACTAAAAAGAACAACGACACCAAAAACAAAGACTAATTATGGAGAATATAGATTTTGCAACCTTGTTCCAAGGATTCGGAACAATGATGGAAAGCGGCTGGCTACTCTCCTCTGCCCGTGTATTTTTAATAGCCTTGGGCCTGCTGCTCATATACCTGGGATGGAAAGGCGTACTGGAGCCTATGGTCATGATTCCCATGGGACTGGGTATGGTCGCCATTAATTGCGGCACCCTTTTCATGCCCGACGGTACATTGGGGAATCTCTTTCTGGACCCGATGCTTTCGGATACGGACGACTTGATGAACACCATGCAGATAGACTTCCTGCAACCGGTCTACACCCTGACCTTCAGCAACGGATTGATTGCATGCTTCGTATTTATGGGTATCGGTACCCTGCTCGACGTGGGCTTCCTGCTACAGAAACCGTTTGCCAGCATATTCCTTGCCCTATGTGCCGAATTGGGAACTTTCCTGACTGTACCCATCGCATCTGCATTGGGACTGTCCTTGAAAGAAAGCGCTTCCGTAGCCATGGTAGGAGGTGCGGACGGGCCGATGGTGCTTTTCACCTCCTTGGCCCTGGCCAAACATCTGTTTGTACCCATCACGGTAGTGGCCTATCTCTATCTGGGACTGACATATGGCGGTTACCCCTATCTGGTGAAGCTGCTGGTACCGAAACGCCTGCGCGCCATCAAGATGACGAGCAAGAAGCCGCCCAAAAACTATGATGCCAAAGTAAAACTGGCTTTCTCGGCTATATTGTGTGCTGTACTGTGTTTTCTGTTCCCGGTTGCCTCACCGCTGTTCTTCTCCTTGTTCCTCGGAGTGGCAGTACGCGAGTCGGGGATGAAGCATATCTACGATTTTGTAAGCGGTCCGCTGTTGTATGGTTCTACTTTCATGCTCGGCCTGTTGTTGGGCGTACTTTGCGACGCACATCTGCTGCTCGACCCTAAAATTCTTAAATTGTTGGTATTGGGCATGGGCGCACTGTTGCTCTCCGGTATCGGCGGAATCATTGGAGGGTACATCATGTACTTCATCAAGCGGGGCAATTACAATCCGGTCATCGGAATTGCAGCCGTGAGCTGCGTGCCTACTACGGCGAAGGTTGCCCAGAAGATAGTAAGCAAGGACAACCCCAATTCCTTCATCTTGGGAGATGCCTTGGGGGCTAATATTTCAGGAGTAATCACTTCGGCCATCATTACGGGTATCTATATTACTATAATTCCCTATCTGTAGCCTGCGTAGTGGGTTTAGGTGACGGAAAGAGGTTGTGGTAATCACAATCTCTTTCTTTTTATGATACATGGGGCAAGCTGTTGCATTTCAGATAAAATCCTTTACCTTTGCCGGCAAACACATTTATCAAGATATCAGGATGAAGAAAGTATTTAAATTGGCCGGAGGATTCATGGTCGGGGCATGCATCGGCTTTGTAGGAATAATAGGTGTAAGAGTCCTGGTTTTGGGAGACTCGTTCGACGGTTTACACAGCAAGTTTGCCGAAACCGGCATGCTGGAGACAGTAGGAGTTTCCTTGTTAGCCATACTGATTCTGCTGTTCTCCATCTTCCTGCAAGTGCTTCTGCACGAAGGCGGGCATCTTGTCTGCGGACTGGCAACCGGCTACCGCTTCGTCTCCTTCCGCATCTTCAACCTTACCTTCATACGGAAAGACGGGAAATTATGCATCAAGCGTTTCAGCCTTGCCGGAACGGGAGGCCAATGCCTGCTTACCCCACCCGAAAGGCCTCTTGAAGATATCCCAACCACCTTGTACAACCTGGGTGGAGTGCTTGCCAACCTGCTGACCGCCATCCTTGCCTTCCTCCCCCTGCTGACCGTAGACGGGCTGCCTTACCTGCTGAAATTCTTCCTTCTGATGCTCTCTTTGATTGGCATTCTCCTTGCAGGGATGAACGGCATCCCCATGAAGATGGGCGGCATCGGCAATGATGCCGACAACATGCGCCTGCTTCTCAAGGACAGCAAGAGCAAGCAGGCACTGGTCACCCAGCTGCGCATCAACGCACTGGTGCAAGAGGGCATGCGTCCTAAGGACATGCCTGCCGAATGGTTCAGCCAAACGGAAGACATCAACTACAAAGATGCCCTGCAGGTCACCATAGCCTTGATGAGCGCCTCGCGCCTGCTCGACTGCGAAGAATGGGAAGCCGCCTACAATGCATTTGAGAAAATAATGAGCCACCGGCACGAAGTCATCGGACTTTTGATAAAGGAAAACGCTTGCGAGCTGCTCTTCACCGCATTGGTGACAAAGAGGACCGCACGGGCAGAAGAATTATATACCGATGAGCTGGATACCTACATCCGGCAATATAAGGATGTGACGTCTTCCAAACAGCGGCTGCTCTGCGCCCTGGCACTCTACCGGGACAAGGACACAGCAAAAGCAAAGGAGATTTACGAAGCCACCTGCCAACGGAAAAACAAATACTTGATGCAGGGAGAAGTCAGTTCGGACATAGCCTTGATGAAATCAATCCTTACCGCCAAGAATGCCTTGTAAGATGGAACGATATTTCTTTTACTTGTTATATCTGCTGCTTGGCTGCTCACTATGCGGTTGTAGCAGAAAACAAGCGCCAAAGCAGGCACAAGACCCAGATACGGAGACCACCATCCCGTACGCCGACACCATAGCGGCACCCGTCCCTCCGGCTCCGGTTAAAAGCCGGACAGCCCGCTACCTGGACTCCCTCGGTTTCGTCAACATCGCCGAAGCGGACAGCAGCATCGCCATCGACTTGATGTACACCCGTGCCGACAACTTCACCGGAACCCTATTGTACGAAGACCTGAAAGAAGCCTACCTGCACCCCGATGCCATGAAAAGCCTGAAGCGGGCACAACGCCTACTGAAAGAACAGTACCCCGGCTACAGCCTCATCGTCTACGACGCAGCGCGCCCCTTGTCCGTACAGCAGAAGATGTGGAACGTAGTGAAAGGAACCTCCAAATACATCTATGTCTCCAACCCCTCACGCGGCGGCGGCCTGCACAACTACGGATTGGCGGTGGACATCAGCATACTCGACGATAAAGGAACTCCTCTGCCCATGGGCACCCCGGTAGACCATCTGGGCAGGGAAGCCCACATCACAGAAGAAGCCGTGCTCGTGGCACAAGGCAAGCTGACAGAACAAGAACGTGAAAACCGGCTGCTGCTCCGGCAGGTAATGAAAGAAGCCGGATTCCACCCGCTACCCAGCGAATGGTGGCACTTCAACCGCGTCAGCAGGCAGACGGCAAAGGAGCGATACCGGGTCATCCCTTAACTCTCACCCCCAGCTTGTCCGGAAACTTAAATTTGCTATCGCTTTGACGCGGATGACGCAGATGACGCGGATGACGCGGATGACGCGGATTTTTAATATTCTTAATCTGTATTATCAGCGTCATCTGTGTCTGAAAAATAATCAGACAGAAAGCTGCGAATTTATGCCCCACTTTGTCCTTTTTGAGATAACTTTGCATCAGAATAAATAAGCCAAGCCATGCCTTTATCCCAAGACACCCTCCGCTTCATCCGCGAGCATCGCCGCGACGACGTGCGCAGCCTTGCCTTGCAGGCACGCCGCTACCCTTCGGTAGACATGCCCGCCGCCATCACACAGATTTCCGGCTGGCAAATTGCCAAAGAGAAGATACCCGCATGGGCCGAGAACGAGCATATACTCTACCCCGCCCACCTTTCTCTGGAACAATGCTCCTCCCAAGCAACGGCACAGTATAAAGCGGAGATTATAACTAACCTGCTACATACAGAACAAGAACATCCCGCGCAGAACAGTACCCCCACATCAGCCGGCACCTTTACCGACCTCACCGGAGGTTTCGGCATCGACTGCGCCTTCCTCTCCTCCCGCTTCGGGTACGCCACTTACGTAGAGCGCCAGGAAGCACTCTGCCGGATAGCCGAGCACAACTTTCCCGCCCTCGGCCTGAACCATATCTCCGTGTGCCACGCAGACAGCGTCCGCCATCTGCAAGAGATGGAACCCGTGGACTGCATCTTCATAGACCCTGCCCGCCGCGACGGACACGGCGGAAAGACCATAGCCATCGGCGACTGCGAACCCGATGTGTCCGCCCTCGAAGAACTGCTGCTGCGTAAGGCACGGCACGTACTGGTAAAGCTCTCTCCCATGCTCGACCTCACCCTTGCCATAAACGATTTGAAACATGTCCGCCAGGCACACATCGTTTCTGTCGGTAACGAATGCAAGGAACTGCTGCTCTTGCTGGGACAAGGCGAAAGCCTGCCAACAGACGGCATCCCCATCCATTGCGTCAACTTCACCTCCGCTCCGGCTCCCCAAACCCTCGTCTTCACCCGCGGGCAAGAGAAAGAGTGCGCATGCCCCTGCACCCCTCAACTGAAATCATACCTCTACGAACCGAATGCCTCCGTGCTGAAAGCCGGAGCGTTCCGTAGCCTTTCCTCATTATATAAGGTTGAAAAGCTGCATCCCAACAGCCACCTCTACACTTCGGACAGCCTCCTTCCCGACTTCCCCGGCCGCAAGTTCCGAATTTCCTCCTCCTGCGGCTTCAGCAAGAAAGAAGTGAAAGAGATGCTGGCTGCCGAGAAAAAGGCGAACCTCACCGTACGCAACTTTCCCGCCACCGTTGCCGAATTGCGCAAACGGCTGAAACTGGCCGAAGGAGGAGATACGTATCTCTTTGCCACTACCCTGGCAGACGAAAGAAAGGTACTTATCCGTTGCCAGACTATTGGGTAAGACATCAAGCCCTATATCCTTCCCTGCACGAGATGTACATCTCATGTTATTCGAGATGTGCATTTCATACAGCATGAGATGCACATCTCGCGCATCCTTACCATTAGTCTTTACGGGAGTAACAAGTAAGGTTACTGCCTAAGGGTATATACTTTCCCTATACCATATCAAGTCTGAATACACACTTTTCCTATATTCATCCGCTCGTGTAACCACATTGTAACCGAATCGTTACCCTTTCTTCAATTTCCCGCAAACCTTGTGTAACGCCAACCCTCTACTTTTGCGGCAGATTATTAACAGATAATAACAAGTATGAAACAGGTTTTAAGAGCACTCTTATTCTCGCTCCTTTTCACAACGACAGGCAATGTAGCCATTGCCGACGAAAAAGCAAATGTCACGAAACAAGGAACTGTACGTGGACGCATCATCGACGCCACTAAACAAACTCTCCCGGGCGCATCCATCTACATCGAGAAACTACACACTGGCGTGACGAGCGACGTCAACGGCTTCTACACTTTCTCTAACCTTGACCCGGGAACCTATACAGTAAAGGTGAGCTACGTGGGCTACTCTCCCGTAGAACTGAAAATCACCATCCCCGCAGGCCGTACACTGGAAAAAGACGTCGTACTGAACGAAGGCGTGGAGTTGCAGGAAGTGGTGGTAGGCGGCGCCTTCCAGGGACAGCGCCGTGCCATCAACTCACAGAAAAACAACATGGGGATTACGAATGTAGTCTCTGCCGACCAGGTAGGCAAGTTCCCCGACTCCAACATCGGTGACGCCCTTAAACGCATCTCCGGCATCAACGTGCAGTACGACCAAGGCGAGGCACGCTTCGGGCAAGTGCGGGGCACGAGTGCCGACCTCAGCTCCGTCACCATCAACGGCAACCGCGTTCCCTCTGCCGAAGGCGATACGCGCAACGTACAGCTCGACCTCATTCCGGCAGACATGATTCAGACCATCGAAGTGAACAAGGTAGTAACCGCCGATATGGACGGCGACGCCATCGGCGGCAGCATCAACCTCGTCACCAAGAACTCCCCCTACAAGCGTACCATTGCCGCCACCGCCGGAACCGGCTACAACTGGGTGAGCGAAAAGGCGCAACTGAACCTTGGCTTCACCTACGGCGACCGCTTCTTCAACGACAAACTCGGCTTGATTGTATCGGCCTCCTATCAGAACTCACCTTCTGGTTCCTACGACACCGAATTTGTATGGGAGCAGGATGACAACGGCAAGACGTACGTCAACGACTACCAAATCCGCCAATACTACGTCACCCGCGAACGCCAAAGCTACTCCGCCGCACTGGACTGGGACATCAATGCCAACCACAAACTCACCTTCAAAGGCATCTTCAACAACCGCAACGACTGGGAGAACCGCTACCGTACCACGCTGAAAGACCTTGACCCCGACGGCAACGCCACCGTACGCATACAGACCAAAGCCGGTACGCCGGACAACCGTAACGCCCGCCTGGAACGCCAGCGCACCATGGACTTTGCCCTCGGCGGCGAACACCTCTTCGGCGCCCTCTCCATGGACTGGCACGCCAGCTATGCCAAAGCCAGCGAAGAACGTCCCAACGAACGCTACATCGACTTCCAACTGAAGAAACAGAAGTTCGACATGGACCTGAGCGACGAACGCCAACCCTTTGCCAGCCCCAAAACAGGCTCTACCATGACATTGAACGATGAATTCAGCCTGAAAGAGCTGACGGAACAGCAGGAAGACATCAAGGAGCAGGACCTGAAGTTCTCCGCCAACTTCAAACTTCCCTTCAAGAACGGCAACAAGCTGAAGTTCGGCGCAAAGGTAGTGCGCAAGACCAAGGATAAAGAAGTGGACTTCTACGAATACTCTCCTCTGGACGAGGATGCCTTCATGACGAACAGCCTGGCAAATACAGTGGACCAGACCAACAAGAACTTCATGCCCAACAACAAATACCAGGCAGGCATCTACGCCAGCAAGGAATACACCGGCTCTTTAGACTTGAACAACGCTTCCCTCTTTGAGAAAGAGCAGGTGCAGGAAGAACTTGCCGGAAACTTCAACGCCCGCGAAACCGTGACTTCCGGCTACCTCCGCTTCGACCAAAAACTGACAAAAGACGTGGAACTGATGACCGGACTTCGCATAGAGAACACCAACCTTGCCTATACGGGACGCACCTACGATGCCGACGAAGACCTCACCAGCAAGACCGACCGTCAGCGCAACAGCTACATCAACTTCCTGCCGTCGCTGCTCGTAAAGTGGAATGTAAACGATGACTTCAAAGTGCGCGGTTCGTTTACCCAAACCTTGTCACGCCCCAAATACTCGGCCCTCGTGCCCAGTGTGAACATCAAACGTTCCGACAACGAAATCACCATCGGAAACCCGGAGCTGAAACCTACCGTCTCCTACAACTTCGACTTGAGTGCCGACTACTACTTCCGCAGCATCGGTCTGATAAGCGCCGGCATCTTCTACAAGAAGATAGACGACTTCATCGTAGACCAGGTGAGCACCAACTACGAATACCAGGGTAACACCTACACCCGCTTCACCCAACCCAAGAATGCGGGCAACGCCAACCTGGTAGGGGTAGAGTTATCCTACCAGCGCGACTTCAGCTTCATTGCTCCCGCTCTGAAATGTGTAGGTTTCTACGGAACGTACACCTACACCCACTCCCGTGTGGAAGACTTCAACTTCGAAGGCCGCGAGAATGAGAAAGACTTGAGCATGCCAGGCTCTCCGGAGCATACCGCAAATGCTTCCCTATACTTTGAGAAAGGCGGTCTGAATCTGCGCCTGAGCTATAACTTCGCTTCCGACTTCATCGACGAAATGGGAGAAAGCACCTTCTACGACCGCTACTATGACAAGGTGAACTATATGGACGTAAACGCCAGCTATACCTTCGGAAAGAAGTTCAAGACTACCTTCTACGCCGAAGCCAACAACCTGCTGAACCAGCCGCTACGCTACTACCAGGGCACAAAAGACCGTACCATGCAGGCAGAATACTACGGCGTGAAAGTGAATGCGGGAGTGAAGATTAATTTTTAAACAGCGAATTCTATCTCAACAAGTTATCAACATTAACTACTCAACAATTTAATAATGACAATGAAGAAAATATTCCTTTTACTGTTTATTGCCCTACTCGGCAACGCAGCCATTGCCCAAATCACCGATTACTCCATCTTCGACAAGAAGTTCAACTTCTACGTAGCCAACGACCTCGGCCGTAACGGCTACTACGACCAAAAGCCCATCGCCGAACTGATGGGACAAATGGCAGAAGAAGTAGGCCCCGAATTCGTTCTTGCCACCGGCGATGTACACCACTTTGAAGGCGTACGTAGCGTGAACGACCCGCTTTGGATGACCAACTACGAACTTATTTACAGCCACCCGGAGCTGATGATAGACTGGTTCCCCCTGCTGGGCAACCACGAATACCGCGGCAATACGCAGGCTGTGCTCGACTACAGTAATATCAGCCGCCGCTGGACCATGCCCGCCCGTTATTATACCAAGACGTTCGAGGACAACGGCGCTACCATCCGCATCCTCTGGGTAGACACCGCCCCGATGATTGACAAATACCGCAACGAAAGCGAGACCTATCCCGATGCCTGCAAGCAGGATTACCAGCAACAACTTTCCTGGATAGATTCCGTACTGACTACCGCCAAAGAGGACTGGGTTATCGTTGCCGGACACCATCCCATCTATGCCGAAACCCCGAAGGACGAGAGCGAACGCGCGGATATGCAGGCACGTCTCGATCCCATCCTGCGCAAGCACAAGGTGGATATGTACATCTGCGGGCACATCCACAACTTCCAGCACGTACGCGTGGCAGGCAGCGACATCGACTATATCACCAATTCTGCCGGTTCGCTCGCCCGCAAGGTGAAGCCCATCGAAGGGACCGTATTCTGCAGCCCCGAACCGGGTTTCTCCATTGTATCGGCCAGCAAAAAGACACTGGAACTGCGCATGATTGACAAGAAAGGGAATGTATTGCACACGGTGACGCGCAGCAAATAATCCAAGCCGGCACGCAAGCAGGCGCATTCCCCCGAAGCCCTGCCGAACAACCACTTTCCTCCCACGAAGCAAAAGACCATGTTTCGTAGGAGGATTTTTCCATCTCATACGACAAAAACAAAGCCTATCCGCAGGAATACAAGAAAAAGCCCTATATTTGCATTTGTCAATACATAACTATGATGAAGAAGATACACTTCCTGCTACTAATCAGCCTGCTACTTGCCGCTTGCAGTGATGACGACAAAGAGAAACAACCCGCTTTTGTGACCAATATCACCATATCCGATGCCGGAAAGACCTTCAATCCCGGTGATGCCGTGACCGTCAAAGCCGACGGCTTGCAGAGCGGCGACCAAATCATATTGGACATCTACTGGCCGATAGCCGACAATCCTCTCTTTCCCGAAGGGTATTCACGCTACACACGCGCCGTTACCACGGAGCAAACCACCAACAGCATTACTTTCCTTGCCCCCGGACACTGGCCCGCCTCACGGGTAGAAATGTTCCTGGAACGGGCAGGACAGCTTCAGCCTCTCGGCCAGATTTCGGTAGCCGACGGACAATCCCCCGAAGAACCATATCTCTACGGTATCACCAACTCCCACGCCATTTACACACCGACCGTTCCCCGCGGCATCACCCGTATCGACCTGGTAACACAAGAAATATCGGAAGTAATCCAGTTCCATGACGACGAAGATTTCCACCTTGCCGCCAACATCCCCGGCACCAACATCCTCTGCGGGATACGGGAGAAAGACGGCAGTAGTTTCATCGACGGATACGACCTCTGCATGCACTATTGGTGTAACCCGGTAGAACGTAACGCAATTACCATCTGCTCGGACTTCAACAACACTGTTTCCCTGGAAATGGCCGGAGATAAGCTCCTCACCTACTGTAGCATCTCTTATCCGGTATATACCCGGTTGAATATGCCACCGATACATACTCCCGAAATACCATTACCGGATGGACTGAAGCCCGAATCCCTCTCACGCTATCCGGGCGTGATAGCCGACGCCCACATGCTGCTCTCGGCCAACAACGGCGACGGCACCTTCTCGCCCGTCGTGATAGACATCGCCAAAGAAAAGATGCACTGCTACGACCCCATCAAGGCCGAAGCCTTGATACCTTTCCGGATTATGGAACCATCCCCCGAAAACCCAAACAGCCTGCAATGCAAAGGAGGCTATATCGTTTCCCGTGCCAATGGTGGAGATACGCAATTCTGCTTATGGGATACTACTGCCGGAAACTTGAAAGAGCCTTTCGCCACCTACCCCAACGCCGTACGCTCCGCTGCCATGTACTACTCCAAGGACGGGCAGACAAGGAAACTCTACGTGCAGTTTGCAGGCTATCGTGAAGGCGACTTCATCGAAACTTATGATTTCCAGACAAAGGAATGGAGGATGTTTATGTTCTACGTACCGTTTGCAGAGATTTTACTGGCACGATAACCGGCTCCCTTACTGCTTTTTCTCCCGTAAGTCATCCTTGGGTATGGTCGTCTCACTGCCGTCACGCGTAGCTATGTAGTGAGGAGACATGATTTCGATGCCTGCTTCGTTGAAGGCATCCTGGATATTCTGATGCAAATCAGAGTAAATCTGGCTAAGGCTGTTGGCATCCCTGATATAGGCATTCACTTGATAAACCGGATAATAATCCTGAAGGGAAGTCTCCAATACAAACGGACGGGGATCATCTATCACTCCAGGAGTATTCAATGCAGCCTCTATCAACAGCTGATGTGTCTTCCGCCACGGAACATCGTAGCCAATACTGACCTCCGAATGGATAATCAATCCATACTCACGGGCAGACTGGCTGTAATTGACCGTATGGGAAGACATGATGAAAGAGTTCGGAATGGTCACCACCTCATTCTTCGGGGTACGGATGCGGGTGACAAGCGGCGTTTTCTCAATGATGTTGCCCGTAGTATCGTTCAGCTTGATGCGGTCACCCAGCTTGAAAGGCCGCATGTAGGTTATGACCAGTCCTGCAATGATATTGCCGATAACCGTACTGGAACCGAGCGAAACAATCAAGCCGACAAACACGGAGATTCCCTGGAAGACTCCCGACTTGGAACCCGGCAGATAAGGGTAAATCATGGCAATCATAAACGCATAAAGCAAGAAGCGCACAATATGATAGGTAGGAATGGCCCAATCCGGATAGAAGCCGTTTATCTTCAGCCGTTCAGCCTGCACCTCATTGGCAAGATAACGCACCAGTCTGACCAGATACTTCACCGCATAGCATATCACAAAGATAGTGAACAGATTGGGTATATAGTCGGCTATTCCATTCAAGATGACCTTTATAGGATTCCAGATGTAGGAGAATAATGTATAAGCCAAGCTCTTGGTCTGAGGGAAAATGGAGAATAATAACGGAACCGTCAGCAGCAACTGCAACAGCATGACTACATAACGCACCAGGTTGGCAACAAACACCAGCAGGTTGACCTGCTTCTGCGTATCCAGCAATTCATAATCCTGAATAGAGATCGGTTTCAGCTTGGTATCCTTCAGCTTCTGAATGCGTAGTTTGAGTTTTCTGAACAGCCAGTTGGTAAACTTGAACAAGAAGAACTGTCCCACAAGCACCAGGATAAAGTACAAGATACGCTTACCCAACTGCCACAAGCTATGCTCCTTCTGCATGGCTTTCAGTTTGTCCACCACGACATGCCTCTTGCTGGCGGCCAGCTGGTCGCGGGTACAGTTTTCCCACAAAGCATCCTGATCGGTAAAGGAAATGATGACCTTTTCGCCATACATCAAGTCTGTAACAATATCCGTACTCTCTAAATAAACAGAGTCCGGACGCAGATTGAAACGCGTGCCCAATGCTTCGATGACGTTGCTTACATCTTTGGCTCGCTGTTGGGGCGTATGCCCTCCACGCTTGGCATACAGATAGAACAAAGTGTCCTTCTCCACCACCACCGGAATACCCGGTGTCACCGTCCGCAACGAATCAATGCGTTGTTTCTGCAATGCCAGCTTCACCGAATCGGCCGCATAGCCCGCCAACTTCATCTGCTCCATTTCCATCCGCAGGTTCGCCTCATTCAGCCGGGCTGTTTCCAACTCCTGCCGGACAAGCGACAACTGAATCGAATCGGAGTCAGTCCTTGCCACTGTGACACTCCCCACACTATCCTCACCTAAAACACTGAGCACTTTATCTACCAACTGAGCTGACACTCCGTCCGCCAGCATCAACAGCCAACAAAGACAGAAAGCACGGATAACCTTCATATATAAACTTCTTGATTTGATTCTTTGCAAATATACCCAATAAATGCTTCAAACATACGGAATGTTTTTAACTTCCTACTCTAATCGACATAACTTTTTCATGCAAACATGAAAGTTCTGTATCCGGTTTGCACTATCTTTGTACTCAAAATTGACATACCTATGGATATATTGTTTCTTGTCGGAGGACTGCTCCTCATTCTTCTGGGTGCCAATGGCTTGACAGACGGTGCCGCATCCGTTGCCAAACGTTTCCACATACCGTCCATCGTCATCGGGCTCACCATTGTTGCCTTCGGCACTTCCGCACCGGAACTCACCGTCAGCATATCCTCTGCCCTAAAAGGCAGTGCAGACATTGCCATTGGCAATGTGGTGGGAAGCAATACGTTCAATACCCTGATGATTGTGGGTTGTACGGCCCTTTTTGCCCCGATAGCCATTACCCGTAACACACTGAAACGCGAAATACCCCTTTGCATCCTTTCATCCTTCGCCCTGCTGATTTGTGCCAACGACGTCTTACTGGACAGCAGTGGGGAGAACATACTCAGCATCACCGACGGCCTATTGCTGCTATGCTTCTTTACCATTTTTCTGAGTTATACTTTTGCCATTGCAAAAAGGGATGGAAGTATGAAGGAACCGGAAAAGGAGTACTTACAGGAAGAAGACGAAATCAGGCTGTTACCCGCGTGGAAGTCCGCCCTATACATTCTCGGCGGACTTGCCGGCCTCATCATCGGAGGTAATTTCTTTGTAGACGGTGCCAGCGGCATAGCCCGCGGATTGGGTGTCAGCGAATCCATCATCGGGCTGACGCTCGTAGCAGGCGGCACTTCACTGCCCGAACTCGCCACCTCCATCGTAGCCGCCTTGAAGAAAAACCCCGAAATAGCCATCGGAAACGTCATCGGAAGTAATCTCTTCAATATATTCTTCGTACTGGGTTGTTCGGCCTCCATCACTCCACTGCGTCTGACGGGCATCACCAATTTCGATTTGTGGGTACTCGTAGGGTCCAGCATCCTGCTTTGGCTGTTCGGTATCTTTTTCGGGAAACGCATCATCACCCGGGTGGAAGGAAGCATTCTGATTCTCTGCTACATTGCCTACACAGCGGTACTGATATACAACCTCTAACAGCAAATTTACAGACACCCTACGCGGTATTTTAAAGATTATCACGTATTTTTAAATAAGGCAAGCTGTACCTCGGCATAAAAAATAAGCAAGCTTATTTTGTTCTGCTCTCAGTTTGCATTACCTTTGTGGTCTCAATATTGAACAACTATGGCAATTACAATCAAGAAAGTAACCACAAGACGGGAACTGGAGCGCTTTATCCGTTTCAACTACCTGCTATACAAAAACAACCCTTATTCCGTCCCCGACCTTTTCGATGACATGCTCAACACCTTCAACAAGAAGAAAAACGCTGCATTCGAATTTTGTGAAGCCGACTATTTCCTGGCTTATCGGGAAGGTAAAATCGTAGGACGTGTAGCTGCCATCATCAACCACAAGGCAAACCAAACCTGGAACAAAAAGGAAGTCCGCTTCGGCTGGATAGACTTCATCGATGATGCGGAAGTCTCCGATGCCCTGATTCGCACCGTGGAAGAATGGGGAAAAGAACGGGGAATGACACATATACAAGGCCCGCTGGGATTCACAGATTTCGATGCCGAAGGTATGCTCATCGAAGGATTCGACCAGCTCAGCACCATGGCCACCATTTATAACTATCCCTACTATCCGCAACATCTGGAACGCATGGGCTTTGAGAAGGATGCCGATTGGGTGGAGTACAAAATCTACATTCCCGACGCCATACCCGACAAGCACAAGCGCATCTCCGACCTCATCCAGCGCAAGTATAACCTCAAGGTAAAGAAATACACATCTGCCAAGAAGATTGCCCAAGACTACGGTCAGGCCATCTTCGAACTGATGAACGAAGCCTATCAGCCACTCTATGGCTATTCTGCACTGAGCCAACGGCAGATTGACCAATACGTCAAGATGTACCTGCCCATCCTCGACCTACGCATGGTGACATTGATTACCGATGCCGATGACCAGCTGCTTGCCGTAGGCATTTCCATGCCGTCACTCGCCGAAGCGTTGCAAAAAGCCCACGGGCGCCTGCTTCCTATGGGTTGGTATCACCTGGCCAAGACCATCTTCTTGAAGAAATATCCCAAGATGCTCGATTTGCTGCTGGTTGCCGTGAAACCGGAGTATCAGAACAAGGGGGTAAATGCATTGTTGTTCTCCGACCTTATCCCCGTCTATCAGCAACTTGGTTTCGAGTATGCCGAGAGTAATCCGGAGCTGGAGCTGAACGGCAAGGTGCAAGCGCAATGGGAGTACTTCAAGACGGAACAGCATAAACGGAGAAGATGCTTTGTGAAAGGAATAAAATAAGTTCTAAATCCAGAATATAAGCTTGTCAGAAGTCCATAAAAGACATTATTTTTTTGCGAACCCCCGAATTTCTCATTACCTTTGTCGCAATGCGCAATATGAAGGAATAACGTACTTATGGAAGATAACAACAATATGACCCTGCCGCTGGAAGAAGCAGACAACAATATCACAGAGAGCCCCGTTTCCAGCGTGGAATATACCGACGACAACATCCGCCACCTGGACGACATGGAGCATATCCGTGTCCGTTCCGGTATGTACATAGGCCGTCTGGGCGACGGCTCACAGAACGATGACGGCATCTATGTGTTGCTGAAAGAAGTGATGGACAACAGCATCGACGAGTTCAAGATGGGTGCCGGAAAGCGTATAGAAGTGACTATAGAAGACAGTCTGCGTGTCAGCGTACGCGACTATGGACGAGGCATTCCGCAAGGCAAACTGGTAGAGGCGGTCAGCAAACTGAATACCGGGGGTAAATATGATTCGAAGGCTTTCAAGAAAAGTGTCGGACTGAACGGCGTGGGCATCAAGGCGGTCAATGCGCTGAGTAGCCGTTTCGAGGTACGCAGTTACCGCGACGGCAAAGTACGTACCGCCATCTTCGAGAAAGGAACGCTGTTGAGTGATGTGACCGAAGACTCGACAGAAGAAAGCGGAACCTATATCTTCTTCGAACCGGACGCCACACTCTTCCTGAACTATTCCTTCCAGAACCAGTTCGTAGAAACCCTGCTGCGCAACTACACCTACCTGAATACGGGCCTCACCTTCATTTACAACGGCCAGCGCATCGTTTCCCGCCACGGGCTGGAGGACTTGCTGAAAGACAACATGACCAGCGAAGGCCTTTACGACATCATCCACCTGAAAGGAGAGGACATCGAGATTGCCTTCACACACACCAACCAATACGGCGAAGAGTACTACTCCTTTGTCAACGGGCAACACACCACCCAAGGCGGCACACACCAGACTGCCTTGAAGGAACACATTGCCCGTACCATCAAGGAGTTCTACAACAAGAACCAGGAATATGCCGACATCCGCAACGGACTGGTAGCCGCCATTGCCATCGACGTGGAGGAACCCATGTTCGAGAGCCAGACCAAAACGAAACTGGGCAGCAACAACATGTGGCCTGCCGCGCCGCAGGAACACAAGCCCGCCGGCCCCACGGTGAACAAATACGTAGGAGACTTCATCAAGACGGAAGTGGACAACTACCTCCACAAGAACCCGCTTGTGGCCGAAGTGATGCTGCAAAAGATACAAGACTCCGAGAAAGAGCGCAAAGCCATTGCCGGCGTCACCAAGCTGGCACGCGAACGCGCCAAGAAAGCCAACCTGCACAACCGCAAGCTGCGCGACTGCCGCTACCACTTGAGTGACGGTAAAGGCAAAGACCAGGAAACCGAATCCTGCATCTTCATTACCGAGGGAGACTCCGCCAGCGGTTCCATCACCAAGAGCCGCGACGTGAATACCCAAGCAGTATTCAGCCTGCGTGGTAAACCGCTAAATTCCTACGGACTCACCAAGAAAGTAGTTTATGAAAACGAAGAATTCAACTTGCTTCAAGCAGCCTTGAATATAGAAGACGGCATAGAGACACTGCGCTACAACAAAGTCATCGTAGCTACCGATGCCGATGTGGACGGCATGCACATCCGCCTGCTCATCATCACCTTCTTCCTGCAGTTCTTCCCCGACCTGATAAAGAAAGGGCATGTATATATCCTGCAAACCCCTCTCTTCCGCGTGCGCAACAAAAAGAAGACAAGTTATTGCTATACAGAGGAGGAACGTGTGAAAGCCATTGAAGAACTGGGTCCCAACCCCGAAATCACCCGATTCAAAGGTCTGGGAGAAATCTCGCCCGACGAGTTCAAGCATTTTATCGGCAAGGATATGCGTCTGGAACAAGTGTCCCTGCGCAAGACAGACCTCGTAAAAGAGCTGCTGGAATTCTACATGGGTAAGAATACCATGGAACGACAAAACTTTATTATCAACAACTTGGTTATAGAAGAAGATTTGGCATCATGAGAAGAGCTATCTTTCCGGGAACATTCGACCCGTTTACTATCGGACACTCTTCGGTAGTGAGCCGTGCACTGACTTTTATAGACGAAATCGTCATAGGCATCGGCATCAATGAAAATAAGAATACGTATTTCCCCTTGGAAAAGCGCGAACAAATGATACGAGACTACTACCGGAACGAGCCGCGCATCATTGTGCAGTCCTATGACTGCCTGACTATCGACTTTGCCCGGCAGGTAGATGCCAGTCTGATAATACGCGGCATACGCACCGTGAAGGATTTCGAATACGAGGAAACCATTGCCGACATCAACCGCAAACTGACCGGCATAGAAACCATCCTGCTCTTCACCGAGCCGGAACTTACCTGCGTCAGTTCCACCACCGTGCGCGAACTGCTGCAATACGGCAAGGACATAAGCATGTTCATACCGGAGGGAATGGAGATTAGGGATTAAGGATAAAGGATTAGGGATTAAAATGGAAATGATGAAAAAACTATTTACTATTATAATATGTATATGCGCGGTGACGGCACAAGCGCAAAAGCCGAACAATGAAGCCCTGCGCAAACTGCAAATGGCAGAGTTTGCCATCACCAACCTTTATGTGGACAAGGTGGATGAAGACAAGCTGGTGGAAGAAGCCATCATCAAGATGCTGGCACAACTCGACCCGCACTCCACCTACAACAACGCCGAAGAAGTGAAGAAGATGAACGAGCCGTTGCAAGGCAATTTCGAGGGCATCGGCGTACAGTTTCAGATGATAGAAGATACCCTGCTTGTGATACAACCCGTGAGCAACGGACCTTCCGAGAAGGTGGGCATCCTTGCCGGCGACCGTATCGTAGCCGTCAATGACAGCGCCATTGCCGGAGTAAAAATGAGCACGGAAGATATTATGAGCCGCCTGCGCGGACCGAAAGACTCGGAAGTGAAACTCACCATCGTGCGCCGTGGCGTGGACGACCAGCTGTACTTCACCGTGAAGCGTGACAAAATTCCCATCCTCAGCCTGGACGCATCTTACATGATACAACCCAAAACCGGCTATATCCGTATCAACCGCTTCGGGGCAACCACCGCCGAAGAGTTTGCAGAAGCCCTGAAAAGCCTGCAAAAGAAAGGAATGAAAGACCTCATCCTCGACCTGCAAGGAAATGGAGGAGGGTATCTGAATGCCGCCATCGACCTTGCCAACGAATTTCTGAAGCAAAAAGAACTCATCGTCTACACCGAAGGAAGGGCCGCACGCCGCAGTGATTTCTTTGCCAAAGGTACGGGCAACTTCAAGAACGGCCGTCTCATCATATTGGTGGACGAGTACTCCGCTTCTGCCAGTGAAATCGTGACCGGAGCCATCCAGGACTGGGACAGAGGCGTGGTAGTAGGACGCCGCACCTTCGGCAAGGGATTGGTACAGCGTCCTATCGACCTGCCGGACGGTTCCATGATTCGCCTCACTATCGCCCGCTACTATACTCCTTCGGGCCGTTGTATCCAGAAGCCTTACGACAGCACTGCCAACCTCGACGGCCGCCTAACCGGCGAGAACAGTCAGGATAAGTATAACCAGGAACTGATAGACCGCTTCAATCATGGAGAAATGATTCATGCGGACAGTATCCATTTTGCCGACTCCCTGAAAGCACAGACCAAGCGTATGGGACGTACCGTTTACGGAGGTGGAGGTATCATGCCCGACTTCTTCGTCCCCATCGACACTACCCAGTACACAGACTATCACCGCAACCTCGTAGCCAAAGGCGTGGTTATCAAAGCCACTACCGGCTACATCGAGAAGCACCGGAAGGAGTTGCAGAACAAATACAAGAAATTCGAAGCCTTCAACGAGAAGTTCGAGATAGACGATAACTTCCTTGCCGAAATACGTACGCTTGCCGACAAAGAGAAAATCAAGTTTGACGAGAAACAGTACAACCAATCCCTACCGCTCATCAAGACACAACTTAAAGCCTTGATAGCCCGTGACCTATGGGACATGAACGAATACTTCCAGGTGATGAACAGCACGAACCAGAGCGTGCAGCAAGCTCTAAAAGTGCTGAACGAAGGCATCTACAGCACTATTATCCAATAGCCGACTTGAAACAAACTTAGGCGCGGATTATGCGGATTTAGTTTATCTAATTCCGCGTAATTCGCGCCTAAAATCATTCTCCGAACAGCCACTTATTCAGCCACTTGTTGACGTAGATGTTGACCACAGCACATCCAGCACCGATTGCAGCCCCCGCCAACACATCCGACGGATAATGCACTCCCTCGTTCATACGGGAAACTCCCACGGAACAAGCCCACAGGGCAGACGGAGCTATCACATACCATTTAGGATACTTTACACTGAGCGAGGTGGCAAGGGCAAAAGCCGTCGCCGTATGTCCGGAAGGAAAAGACGGGCTGCCTTCATGGCTATATGCATGCACTCTGTCGGGATATTTATCATAAGGACGCTCACGGTCCACCAGATATTTCATTCCATAAGTCACAACAAAAGCCCCCGCTACACTTGTACCTACGTAGACCGCATCTTTCAGCAAACCCTTATCATGTTTTATCCAAGCGGCAACCGCCATCGCCACCGGAACACCGACAGCAACATAGGGCTCCGAACGTGAAATTATCTTATTATAGTTACGGACAAACTTGCCATCCCAACTGTTAACCCGGTGCAAAGTGTTAATATCCCAATTCTGTGCCGAAAGACCGGATACAACAAGGCAGATAAAATATACAAAAAAAATAGCCTTTTTCATAAGTCCTTTATATTAGTTTGACGCAAAGATAGGACAAATAGATAGAGTTTTCACAAAAAAATTCTATCTTTGTTGCCACATTTATAATAATTCGCTAATCATTTCATGAGACTGGAAACTTGCTGCAACCGACAGATTGATTGTATGGTATGTCCCCAAAAATCAGAAGGAGTATTGGTTTACCGCCACTACCCCAAGGGACAACATTTCTCTGCTGAAAAGTGCACACAGAACTGCATGATATTTATGCTGAAAGGTGAATTACTTGTAAACAGTGACGAATATCCGGGCACCACTCTCCAAAGCCGCCAGCTCATCTTGCAAGCCATCGGCTCCAAAGTAGAACTCCTGGCTTTGACCGAAGTGGAATATATTGTCTATTGGTTCACCGAGCTTCCTCTGATTTGCGAAGAGCGCTACAAGGAGATACTGAAACGCTCGGAAGCCCCCTTGACTTATACCCCGCTTACCGCGATTTCCATGCTCGAAGGGCTCCTGAAAAGCCTTGCCTGCTACCTCAACGAGCAACCCTATGCGTGCAGCAAATACATTGAAATGAAATGCCAGGAATTGGTATACATATTGACATGCTACTATCCGCTACACCAAATCAGTACATTCTTCTACCCCATCAGCACTTATACGGAAAGCTTCCAATATTTCGTCATGCAGAACTACGACAAGGTGAAGAATGTGGAAGAGTTTGCCCACCTCGGTGGATATACCACCACCACATTCCGCCGTCTGTTTAAAAATATGTATGGGGTCCCGGTCTATGAATGGATTCTGGACAAGAAACGTGAAGGAATTCTGAACGACCTGCAATACACCAAACAACGCATTTCAGTCATCAGCGCCCGCTATGGCTTTGATTCCCTATCCCACTTTGCCCACTTCTGCAAAGACTCTTTCGGAGACACGCCCCGCGCCCTGAGAAAACGTTCAGCAAACGGAGAAAAGATTTCCATTATCTGCAAAGAGCAAGGCAAAGACCAGGAGGACGAGTAAACCTTTTACTTGTCCGTAAACTTCGCATTCTGCCGGATTACGGAATTATTTCTTTAATCGCTTGCTTTATCGCTGGATTTCTCCTATTTTTGCGAAACATTTACAGAAGTATCCTGATAGAACAAATTTTCAAACTATTAAATAACTTAAATTCAATCATTTATGTGGTTAAGTAATTCATCTGTAGGAAGGAAAGTGGTGATGAGCGTTACCGGTATCGCCCTTGTCCTGTTTCT
>ENA-OZLS01000087-OZLS01000087.1-human-gut-metagenome-genome-assembly--contig:-NODE-87-length-41409-cov-13.586884_pt1 | contig 41409 bp, 57 predicted proteins | sample MGYA00243864_ERZ653793 | MGnify/ENA primary metagenome ERZ653793 (study PRJEB26926, sample SAMN06164605) | human gut metagenome | biome: ENVO:00009003; feature: ENVO:2100002; material: ENVO:00002003...
CGTGAAACGCGGGGGGGGGTACTCTGTTTTACCCGCTGGGACGTTCAGCAGGTATTCATCGACGCGCTGCGTCTCGCTGGCCTGACGGTCAAGTCGGTCATCGTGTGGGACAAAAAGGCGCACGGCATGGGAGACTTGAAAGGATCTTTTGCCCCGCGATATGAGGCCATCATCTTCGCAACCAAGGGACGCTACGAGCTCCCGGGAAAACGGCCGGACGACTTGATCGCCTGCGCCAAGGTCGGAAACCAGAGCCTCACCCACCCCAACGAGAAGCCCGTGGCGCTGCTGGAGCAGCTCATCGAAGCTACCACCATCCCCGGCGCCCTGATCCTCGATCCCTTCGCCGGCAGCGGCTCCACGCTGGCTGCGGCCGCGAAAACCGGCCGGCAGTACATCGGGATCGAGATAGACGAACAATACAGCAAGCTCGCGGCCACCAGAGCCGCCGAGCACCATCAGAAAGGAGAAACAACATGAGCGATAAGATCAACGCGGCCCTCGCTGCCGAGCAGACAGACGCAGAGGCCACCACCACGCAGGAGGCCGAGCTGCTGCCTGCTGCCACACTGGACGAGCTGGAGCAGGTCGACCTCGGCACCGTCGCAGAGGGCGAGCGCGCCCCGTTCCGTATCACTGACGACCGCTGCGCCGACTGGGCCATCCGCAAGATCGCCGACGAGCGCAGCGAGTACGACCGTCTGAAGGCTCTGGCCGACCAGCAGAAGGCGGCCATCGAGGAGAAGGTCGAAGCCGCCCGCCGGCGCATGGAGAACGGCACCGCTTTCCTGACCTCCTGCCTCGCCGACTTCTTCAACACCGTGCCCCACAAGACCACCAAGACGACCGAGAAATACCGGCTTCTCTCCGGCACCCTGACCCTCAAGAAGGGCACCGTCAAGGCCACGGTCGACGACTCCAAGCTGGTGCCGTGGCTGCGCGAAAACGGCTACGGCGACCTCGTCAAGGTCGAGGAGTCGGCCAAGTGGGGCGAGCTGAAGAAGCTTCTCGCCTACACCGGCGAGATCGCCACCATCCAGAGCACCGGCGAGATCGTGGAGGGCGTCACGGCCTACGAGACCCCGGCCACCTTCACCGTCGACATCTAAAGGAGGTGCCACATGGCAACTGAGACCAAAAAGCCGGAGGCGGCCGCTGCTGCGGCCCCTCCCATCGAGGCCCGCTGTCTGACGCTCCGGCAGAAGCTCGTGGAAATGCGAAAAGCCTGCCCGGAGATCGTCAAGAAGAAGCACAGCGAAGGCGTCAAATACAAGTACGCCAAGATCTACGACGTGTGGGAGAAAATCACCCCCATCATGAACGAGCTCGGCGTCGACTTCGAGGTCATCGGCGAGAAGGCCACGCGCTACGCCGAGAACGGCGACCCGGTCTACTGGATCACCATGCAGACCAAGACCTACAACGGCGACAAGCTCATGTTCCTCTACGAGGCCGACCTGACGATCCGCTGGATCAACCTCGACAACGACGACGAGACGCTGGAGGCAGTCGTCCACGCCCTCGGCTGGAACGACGACCCGGCCAAGGCCAAGGGGGCCGCCCACACCTACGCCCTGAAATACTACCTATTCGAGAAGTTCAGCATCGACCAAGGCGAGGACGATCCCGACAACAGCGACTTCGGCGCGCAGAGTAAAGGCCCCGGGGGCGGCTCTGGCGGCTCCAGACAGGGCCAGCAGCGTCAGGGGCAGGGCTCTGGCCGTCTGTCCGAGGCGCAGCTCAGCCGCCTCTACAAGAAGGCAGAGGCCGCCGGCATGACCAAGGAGCGCACCATCGCCCGGATCCTCGAGAAGTACAAGAAGCAGGATCCGGCCACTCTGACCCGGCAGGAGTACGACGAGATCTGCAACTCCCTCGACGCTGCTGCCGCGCAGCATAACCAGCAAGGAGGTCAAGGCTGATGTATAACCACACAGGACTGCAAGGGCGGCTGACGGCCGACCCTGAGCTCAGACACACCCCGAGCGGCGTGGCGATCACCAGCTTCCGGCTCGCCAGCGACACCGGCCGTAAGACCAAGGACGGCCAGAAGATCACCAACTTCATCGACTGCGTCGCATGGCGCGCGCAGGCCGAGTTCGTCTGCAAGTACCTGAGCAAGGGCCGCCTCGTCCTCGTCGAGGGCGAGCTCACGAGCCGCAGCTATGAGGACAAGGACGGCAACCGCCGCAAGGCCGTCGAGATCACGGTCGACTCCGTCCACTTCTGCGACAGCAAGAAGGACGGCGGCCAGAGCTCCGGCAGCGACTTCGCTGATCCGGGCTACTCTGAGGGCTCCAGCGACTTCGCGGAGATCGAGGGCGATGGCGACCTTCCCTTTTAACCTGACCGCCGGACGACCGGCAGACGACCAAAAACAGGCCACAAACCAACGACCACAGAAAGGAGGTGACGACCGTGGCATGGCTGCAAGTGCATCAGACACTCAAGGATCACCGCAAACTGTTCGACGCTGCTGACCAGCTCGAAGTCGAGCCGCCGCACATGATGGGGCTGCTCGTCTCGTTCTGGCTGTGGGCCCTCGACAACGCCCCGACCGGCAGTCTCTCGGACATCACGCCACGCATGATCTCGCGGGCCGCTCAGTGGGACGGAGACCCTGAAAAGCTGGCGAAAACGCTGATCCGGGCGGGCTGGATCGACGAAAAAGAGGACGGAACGCTCGAGATCCACGACTGGTACGAGTACGCCGGCAAGCTGATCGACCAGCGGCAAGCCGAGAAAGAGCGTTCCCGCAGCCGCCGGGCCGCTGCTGCGGCGTCTGCCGACGCCTCGCCGGACGACCCGACGCCGACCGCCGGACGACCGGCAAACGGCCGCAAGAAAGCCGGAGGCAGAGTAGACCAGAGTAGAGAAGATAAGACAAGAGAAGGTAATACACCCCCTTCCCCCTCTGACGAGGGGAGTGACGGCGGCACGAAGTCGCTCGTCGAGGTCAGATTTCTCGAGTTCTGGAAAGCCTACCCGAAAAAGACCGGCAAGCAGTACGCCCTGAAGGCGTGGAACAAGATCAAGCCCACCGCTGAGCTCCACGAGAGGATCATGCAGGCGGTCGACGCTCAGAAGCGGAGCGACCAGTGGCGCCGGGAGAACGGGCGCTACATACCGAACCCGAGCACATGGCTCAACGGCGGCTACTGGGATAACGAGGAGGTGAACGAAGGTGCAGAAAATCAGCGAGATCCTGAGCAGCCCGACAGCTCCGGCCGAGACTGGGGCAAGGGCTTCAAGCCGGCCGACGACGAGTGACCCCGGCAACTGGATCTGGAGCAACGATGAGCGCCTCGCCGGCCGTCCCGGAGTCCCTGAGCCCGTTCCCTGCGAGTTCTGCGGCGCCCTGCGCTACCACAAGGGCATCACGCTCGGCGACCGCATCCTCTGGCCTCCCTACGGAGCCGAGCGATGCACCTGTCCCGAGGCTGTGGCTGCCTACGAGAAGGAGAAGGCAGAGCGCGAAGTTGCTGAGGCCGCAGCCGCCAAGGCTGAGGAGGAGAAGAAAATGCGGGAACGCATCAAGCGCATCGTCGGCGAGTCCGGCATGGGCGACCGTTTCCTGCGGCGCACCTTCTCCACCTTCCAGCTCACCGACGACAACAAGCGCGCAGCGGCAGCCGCCCGGCGCTACGCCGAAGGCTTCGACGCCATGCTGCCGCAGCCCGGCCGTCAGGAGCCCGGCCGCAACGGCCTGTTCATAGCGGGCCCGCCGGGCACCGGCAAGACCCACCTCGCCGCTGCCATCGCCAACCACCTGATCGCGCAGGGCAAGCCGGTCATCTGCATGACGATGATCGACCTGCTGGAGCGCATCAAGCGCACCTACTCCACGACCGGCGGCAGCGAGAGCGACGTCCTGAAGATCTACAAGACCGTCCCGCTCCTCGTGATCGACGACATCGGCAAGGAGCCGCCGACCGAGTGGGCGATCTCCACGGTCTACAACATCATCAACGGCCGCTATGAGGCGTACCTGCCGACCATAGTGACCACCAACTACGACACCGAGGCCCTGATCGACCGCATGACGCCGCGAGAAAGCCGCGACAGCATGACGGCCCGGGCCACCATCGACCGGCTCATGGAAATGTGCAGGGGCATCACCCTCACCGGCCAGAGCTGGCGCAGCAGGTGATCGAGATCCGCGAGACTACGCTCAGGGAGGCCAACGCCTACGTCGAGGAGCTGCACAGGCACCACGGCAAAGTCGTCGGCCACAAGTGGAGCCTCGCAGCCTACAAAGACGGCCGCCTCTGCGGCGTCGCAATCGTCGGCAGGCCGACCGGCCGCTACCTCGACAACGGCAGCACCCTCGAAGTGACGCGGCTCTGCACAGACGGCACGCGGAACGCCTGCTCGGCGCTTTACGCAGCCTGCGCCAGACGCGCAAAGCGGGAAGGCTACGCCAAAATCATCACCTTCATCCTCCAGAGCGAGCCCGGGACAAGTCTCAGGGCCGCGGGCTGGACGCTGGAGGCCGCAAAAGCCGGAAAGCCCCGATGGAACAAGGAACGATACGCCGCCAAGCCCGTGCAACTCTCTCTTTTCCCGTCGAAGCAGCCGCCGGCCGAGTACAAACAACGATGGGCGAAAGCCCTGAACCAGAAGGAGGACACGACAACATGAAAAAGGTTTACATCTGCTCCCCGTGCCGCGGGGACTACGAGAACAACATCCAGCGCGCCAAGGAGTACAGCCGCGCGGCTGTGGAGAAGGGCGTCATCCCCGTTACCCCGCACATCTATCTCACGCAGTTCATGGACGACAACGTCCCCGAGGAACGTGAGCTGGCCCTGAAGATCGGCAGCGAGCTGGTGCTCGGCTGCTCCGAGCTGTGGGCCTTCGGCATCGACCACCCTTCGGCCGGCATGGCTGCGGAGATCGAGCTCGCCAAGGCGCACGGCATCCCCGTCCGCAACGGCTTCGAGGCCATCAGCGAGCTGAAGCCTGACGAGGAGCCTGAAAACGCCGAGGAGGACGAGCCTGACATCGGCAGCGTCACGCTGCACCTGCCCGCCTTCAGGGCGATGGCCGTCTGCAACCAGCACCTCGACCACGGCCCTCTCAGCATCGAGCTGGATGGCCGCGTCATCCTCGAGCTCGCCGACCGCCTGATCTCGGATCCGGGCGTCCACATCGAGATCGGAGGCTGAACGCCGTGACGAAGTACGACCCGAGAAAGAACGCGGAGGGCTACAACGACCCGACGCCCTACGCAGCCGAAAAACACATGATGGCGCAGATCCGCGGCAAGCAGGCCAGAGTCGCCGGCGGCTACTTCGAGAATATCATCTCGGCCTCGTGCGACTACTACCTCAGCCGCGGCCTCGCCAAGATCGAAAAGACGCCGGAGCCCATGAAGCCCCTCGGCGCCAAGAACCGCAAGGGCCAGTTCCTCGCCTGCTACACCAAGCAGGCCCAGCCGGACTATGGCGGCACCCTGAAGGGCGGCCGGAGCATCTACTTCGAGGCCAAACATACCGACGACGAGCGCATCGAGCAGCGCCGGCTCACCCAAGAGCAGCAGGACGACCTCGAGGCCCATCACAAGCTCGGCGCCGTCGCCTTCGTGCTCGTCTCCGTGAGCCTGACGGACTTCTACCGCGTGCCATGGCCCGTCTGGCGTGATATGGCCGAGATCTACGGCCGCAAGTACATGACGCACGCAGAGCTCTCCCGCTACGAAGTGCCGGCGACGGCCGGCTTCATCAAGTTCCTGCACGGCATCGAGTCGGAAGTGCTCGGAAAGGAGGCAACAACGTGATCCCGTTCCCGGATAAGAAATACAGCATCATCTACGCCGACCCGCCGTGGAGTTACAGCGACAGCGGATGCTCGGGCGCGGCTGCTGCGCAGTACGCGACCATGAGCATCAACGAGCTGAAGCAGCTCCCCGTCAACCCTGCGGGGGGGGGGTATAGCTGCTGACGACTGTGTGCTCTTTATGTGGGCCACATACCCGAAGATGCAGGAGGCCCTCGACCTGATCGAGGCGTGGGGCTTCAAATACAAGTCGATCGCCTTCCAGTGGATCAAGCAGAACCGCAGTGGAAACGGCTACTTTTTCGGCCTCGGCCGCTGGACTCGAGGTAATACCGAGCCCTGCCTGATCGCTATCAAAGGCAAGCCGAAGCGCATCAGCGCCGGCGTCGGTCAGCTCGTATTCTCGCCGCTGCGTCGGCACAGCCAAAAGCCTGCCGAAGTGCGCGACAAGATCGTCGAGCTGATGGGAGACCTGCCCCGCATCGAGCTTTTCGCCCGAGAAGCCGCCCCGGGATGGGACGTGTGGGGCAACGAAGCGCCGACGCCTGAAGTCAAGGACGTGCCAGCCGACAACGTCGAGCTGGCCGGAAAGGAGGAAACGCATGAACCAGACAACCAAAGAGACCCGGCGCCGCAGCTATGACGCCGTACTACCCAAGCGGGCCGCCCGCTGCCGCCTGATCCTCGAGACCCTCGGCAACCGTGAGCTCACGGCCAGCGAGATCACCGAGGAGCTCGTCGCAGCCGGCCGGATCCCGTACTTCAACCGCAACTACGTCGCCCCGCGGCTCACGGAGCTGAAGGAGATCGGGATCCTCACGACGGTCGGCCGCCGTAAGGCCACCCGCTCGGACGCCACCGAGGCCGTGTGGGCCAGAGCGGAGCCTTCAGGCCCCACGGGCCAGACGGCCGCAGCCTACGCAGACAACCCGACCGAGGCCGAGCAGATGACGCTCGGATCGGCCACCTGAAAGGAGGGCCAGCATGGAACGCCTGACCCACGAGAGAGTCAACGGCATTAAGACGGGCTACTGGAGCGCAGCCACCAAGGAGGCGCTCGTCCAGAAGCTCGCCGCCTACGAGAACACGGGCTACGAGCCCGACGAGATCCGCGCAGCCATTGAACAGGCTGCCAAAAACAGCGGAACCAAGACCGCGACCATCATGGCCGAGTGCATCGCCGGAGCGATGAAGGACACGCTCGAGAAGTATGGCACGGCCGGCAACGGAAAGGAAGGAGAAACCCCATGAACGAACAGAACCAGCGCGACAGCATCATGTCGATGGCCCGCGGTGCCTTCGAGGAGCGCGTCGACTACGAGATGGACAAGGTGATCCAGAACATCCTCGACCCCAACACGAAGGCCACGGCCAAGCGCAAGATCACCCTCACCATCGAGCTGACACCGGACGACGAGCGCCGCACCATCGGCGTCTCCGTGACGGCCAAGTCTACGCTCGCGGCCACCAACCCCGTCGCCACGGCCCTCTATGTCACCTCTGACGGCAACGGCGAGCTCGTCGTCGCCGAGATGGTGCCGCAGGTGCCCGGCCAAATGAACATGGACGGCACACAGCAGGAGGCCCCGAAGCTCCTGAAGCTCGTCCAGCACGGATAATCACCCACAACACAGAACAAGGAGGACAACACAATGCTCGCAAAAATGATCGACAAAATCGTCAGTCTGAAGGAGACCAAGATCTTCGAGATCGACGGCCAGACCTACGCCGACGCATCCCTCACCCGCATCCCGCCCCACGTCGACCGCCCCGACTGCATCAGCGTCAGCGGCCTCGATAGCATCTGCAAGCTGATCCGCACCGAGCTCGAGAAGGTCGGCACGACCATCATGGTGCAGGTCAAGAGCAACGACACCGTCGAGGTGATGACCACCTACCTGAGCGACTTCTCCCGCAACACGCTCTACCGCGCCAAGGCTGACGCCCCGGGCCTGCGCACCGGCTTCAGAGGACGCGAGGTAGCTCTGATCGAGCTGCGGAGCCTCTGCATCCCCAACGAGGGCACGGCCTACCTGCTCGACCTGTTGAGCCGCATGACCAACGAGAACAGCGTCAGCACCAACGACAACGGCGTCACGCAGACCGTCGAGGCACGTCAGGGCGTCGCCCTCAACGCGGTCGTCGAGATCAAGCCCCGCGTCATGCTGCGGCCGTTCCGCACCTTCCTCGAGGTGGAGCAGCCCGAGAGCGAGTTCCTGCTGCGCGTGGATCCCGACGAGGGGATCGGCTTCTTCGAGGCTGACGGCGGCATCTGGAAGCTCGAGGCGAAGAAGAACATCGCCGACTACTTCCTGAAGAACATGGGCGATCTGATCGACGCCGGCAAGGTCGTCGTCATGCAGTAAGTGAAGCGCCGGGCGGGCTCCGGCCCGCTCGGCTTTTCTGAAAGGAGCAGCACCGTGAAAGAATACAAAACCCTCACCCGTGAGAAGGTCGACGTCGTGCCCTTCGGCTGCAATATGCCGGAGACCCACCTGATGCAGGACTGGGGCGACAAGATGCTCGACCTGATTCTGAACGGGCCCACCATCAACGGCATCAAGAAGGACGAAGTGCGGGCCATGCTGCGCGAGACCTACGCGGCCCTGAAGCAGTACGAGAAGATCGGCCCGATGGCCTCGCCCTTCATCAACGACTCGACGGCCATCGTGGCCCGGGCCTTCTCTGAGCTCTACCCCGGCATCGAGTACGTCGCGCAGTATGTCCCCGACCTGCGGGACGAGACCAACGGCACCGCCTATGGCCTGACCATCTTCCCCGACGACGGCAGCACGCCGATCGTCTGCATCTCGGCCGAGGCGCCCATCAGCGCCGCCCCTGAGCTGCTGGCGCACGAGCTGGCCCACGTCGCCACCCCGGAGGACACGGAGCACGGCGAAAGCTGGAGCGCAGCGTCGGAGGCCATATTCAAGAAGTACAACGAGCTCCTCGACGCCATGATCCCCGACGAGCCTGAGCCCGTCCTCACGCCCCACCAGCCCGGAGACGGCGGGATCCTCACAATGCCGCTGCATGACAACGTCCCGGAGCCTCCGACGGACGACTGGCAGCTCACCACCTGCCCCGTCTGCGGCGCTGAGTGCTGGCAGACAGACACAGCCCGCCGGATCCTCGCACTGGAGCCCGACGTCCGAACCGCCTGCACAGCCTGCGCACTGAAGGGACTCGGAAAATAATACTGGAGGTAATACATGAACAACGAAAGAAACAACACGACGGCCGGCGGGATCGGCTTCTGCGGCCTTCTCGCCGTCGCCTTCATCGTCCTGAAGCTCACCGGCGTCATCAACTGGAGCTGGCTGTGGGTACTGGCCCCGATCTGGATCCCGACCACCATCACCCTCGCCATCATCGTGATCGTGCTCGTGGTCGTACTGGTCAGAGAGCTGACGAAGGGAGGCCGCCCGTGATGACCACGGAGGAGCGCCGGGCCCTGCTGGATCATGCGATCACGACCTACGGCGCGCCGGCACAAATGGACATGGCCGTCGAGGAGATGGCCGAGCTGACCAAAGCCATCTGCAAGGTAAAGCGCGTGAGCTGCGCCGCAGAGGCGAAGGCTGCACTCGAGAACGCGGTCGAGGAGATGGCAGACGTCCAGATCATGCTCGACCAGCTCCGCATCATCTTCGGCCGCAGCACGACCGAGGCTGAGGAGTACAAACTGGAGCGCCTGAAGAAGCGCCTCGACGCAGCCACAGCAGCGGAGGCATCTCACCGCGGCTGAAAGGAGGAACCACATGGCAAAAGACAAACCACAGCCGCAGACCGGCCCCGAGATCGAGGAGTACAGCACCACGGCCACGCCGAAGGCATACGCCGGCAGCGTCCCCGTGTTCTGCGCACACGACGCCATCGTCCCGCTGAAGGATCTGCGGCCTAACCACAAGAACCCCAACCAGCACCCGCCGGAGCAGATCAAGCTCCTTGCCTCTATCATCAGAGCGACGGGCTGGCGTGCTCCGATCACCGTCAGCAAGCGCAGCGGGCTCGTCACCAAGGGCCACGGCCGCCTCATGGCCGCGCAGCTCGACGACCTGACCGACGCCCCGGTCGACTATCAGGACTACGCAAGCGAGGCCGAGGAGCTGGCCGATCTGACGGCAGACAACCGCATCGCGGAGCTCGCCACCACTGACAACAAGATGCTCGCCGAGGTTTTCGCCGACATCGACACCGGCGAGATACCGTTCATGCTCAGCGGCTACACCGAGGACGACTACGGCAACATCGTGACGGCGCTCTCTGAGGCGCTGCACACCAAGGAACCGAGCAGCGACCCCGACGCCGAGATCCCGGCCCCGGCCGCGCCGGTCACACAGTACGGAGACCTCTGGATCCTCGGCCGGCACCGCGTCCTCTGCGGAGACTGCACCCGGCCGGAGGATCGCGCCCTGCTGCTCGACGGCAACAAGCCCGAGATCCTGCTGACCGACCCGCCCTACTGCTCGGGCGGCAGCAAGGAGTCGCAGAAGTCGACCGGCAGCATCGGCACAGAAAGAAAGAACGGCAAGGCCCCGAAGATCGCCAACGACATCCTCAGCACGCGCGGCTACCAAAACCTGATCCGCGGCGCGCTCACCGACATCCCCTGCCTCTACGCCTACATCTTCACCGACTGGCGTATGTGGGTATATCTGTTCGACCTCGTCGAGGCGGCCGGCTTCGGCGTCAAGTCTGAGATCGTATGGGACAAGGGCACGCCGGGCATGGGCGTCGGCTGGCGCTCGCAGCATGAGCTCATTCTGTTCGGCGCCAAGGCCGCCACCCACTTCGACGGCCACAAGGGCTACGGCAACGTCCTGAGTATCTCCCGCTCCGGGAATGAGCTGCACCCAACACAGAAGCCCGTCGAGCTGCTGGAGAAGCTGGTCGACAACACGGACTTCGCCACGGGCGTCTATGATCCCTTCGGCGGCTCCGGCACGACGCTGGCCGCCTGTGAGGCATACGGGCAGCCCTCCTACATCATGGAGCTGACGCCGGCCTTCACGGACGTGATCGTCAAGAGGTACATCAGAATAACAGGAAAGACAACCGTGCGCTGCGTCCGTCAAGGCCGAGAGCTACCGCGCGAGGAGATCGCCGCGATCTTCGAGCCTGACGAGGAAGGAGGTGAGCAGGAGTGACGCCCTGACATAATGAGCGAGAAGCCGATCACACAACGGATCAAGGACAGGCTCGCGGCCTACACCGCCATGCTGAGGGACATCGACAACCAGCTCGAGCGCCTCGACCGCATGGAGATGACGATGGCCTCCCCGCCCGGCCCTGATCTGACAGGTATGCCCCGCGGATCCGGCACACCATCCGACCGCACCGGCATGATGGTGGAGCGGAAAATGGAGCTCGAGGAACAGATCGACCGGCTCAAGGCCGAGGAGAAGAAGGAGCGCAACGCCATCGAGGGCCTGATCCTCCAGCTCTCCGACCCCGACGAGCGCGCCGTCATCCGGCTGCGCTACTTCGACCGGGCCGACTGGGAGAGCACCTGCGGCGTCCTGTTCGGTGATCGGCGGGACTACATCGACAGAGTGGACGCCTACCAGAACAGGACATACAAAATCCACGGCCGCGCCCTGCTCAACCTCGCCGCTGTGCTGGACGAGCTGGAGCCCCTGCCTGAGCTGCGGCAGTAAAACGCAGTAAAAGGAACAAAAGGGAAGTAAAAGGAATTGAAAAGCAGTAGCGACCCGTGCTATTCTATATCCTGCAAAAGACCGCCGGACACACGGGCAACGCCGTGACAATTCCGAGCGGCTGACCAGAGGAAAACCGAATAACAACCGACGGCAAGAGGCCGACGGGCGAACCAACGCCCGCCGGTCTCTTTTTGCATATTCAGGAGGTGACAACAACGGCAAAGGCAACCATCACCATGCAGGTCGAAAACTTCAAAAAGCTCATGGACACCGTCGCACAGATCGACGAGCAGGGCCGCGAGGCCGTGAAGGCCACCGTCCGCGACGTCAAGGCCAGAGCGCCGAGCTGGATCGCTCAGGAAGTCACGTCGGTCTACAACATCAAGAAGGGCGAGATCACCCCGTCCGGCAAGAACAGCAGCAAGCCGGAGAAGATGACGGGCAACGTCAGCGTCTCGGGCGAGACCATCGAGGAGCTGACCATCACCTACTTCGGCCGGCTGCTCACTCCCGTGCACTTCGGCATGACGCCCAAGACCGCCCCGCCCGGCAAGAGCTACACGCTGCGGATGCAGGTGGTCAAGGGACAGAAGAAGGTCATCGGCCGCTACCTGAACACCCGCACCCCGGGCGGCCCGTACTCCGAGCGATCGCACAATATCCTCATGGGGACAGGCAACACGACGGCCGGCGGCGTCAGCGCCATTCCATTCCAGCGAATGAGCCGGACGCGCACCGACATCAAGAAGTTCACCACCATCTCGGTGCCCTCCATGATAAACAGCGAGCGCACCAATGAGAAGATAATGACTCGGCTCCAAGAGGAGACGGCCAAGCGCCTCCAGCACAACCTCGACCGAGCCCTCGGGAAATAGCCCGCAGCGGCCCACAGGGCGCCCCGCCACGGCGCCCGACACCGAGCCCGGCCCACACCGCCAGACGCGCACAGAGCGCGACACAGCGCCTCGCAGACGCCTCCACGCGCGCAGCGACGCGCCGAAGGTACTGTGACGGCCTGCTCTGGCCTGCGGTGCTGGCGAGCCCAAAAAACGCGCAGCCGGGGAAAATTTTTTTCGGGCCGTTTCGTTTCGCCCGAGCGGCAGAAAGGAGGGAACGCCATGCCGAACCCAACCAACAACAAGCTCGTCGACAGTAAGACCATCGCGGCCCTGTTCGACATGACGCCCCGCCGAGTGCAGCAGCTCACCAAGGAGGGCGTCATCACCGCGGTCAAGGAAGGCAACGCCAACCGCTACGACCTGCTGCCGACGATCCAGAGGTACATCCGATACCTGACGGCCAAGGCCAACGGCCGGGAGCCGTCGAAGAAGGACAGCGAGATCGAGGGCCGGCGTCTGGAGGCTGAGGCTGACCTCAAGCGCAGCAAGGCAGACATCGCCGCCCTCCAGCTCAGCGAGCTCGAGGGCACCATGCACCGCAGCGAGGACGTCGAGGCTGTGATGACCGACCTCGTCTACAATATCAGGTCGATGCTCGTGGCCCTGCCGGGCCGTCTGGCCGTCGACGTCACCGGCGCAGCAACACCCGCCGAGGCGTCCGAGATCATCCGCACAGAGGTCTACAAGATCCTGACGGAGCTGGCCGGCTATAAATACGATCCCGAGGTGTACGCCCGGCGAGTAAGGGATCGGGAAGGCTGGGGCGAACAGCTCGCCGATGACGCGGACGACTAAAAAAGCCGCCGCGAAGCTCAATACCGCCATCGCCGGAGCGGTCAAACGCTTCGCCCCGCCTGAGAGTCTGACCGTGGACGAGTGGGCCGACAAGCACCGCCGCCTCTCCCCGGAAAGCTCAGCCGAGGCCGGCCCGTGGCGCACCAAGCGCACCCCGTACCTCGAGGAGCCCATGCGGGCCTTTACGGATCCGAAGGTGCACAAAATAGTCATGGTAGCCGCTTCTCAGGTCGGCAAGTCCGAGCTCGAGCTCAACATCATCGGCTACATCATCGACCAAGACCCCGGCAGCATCCTCTACGTCCACCCGACCATCGACGACGCCCGAAAGTTCAGCCGCCTCCGCGTGGCCCCCATGATCCGCGACAGCAAGCCCCTGAAGGCGAAGGTGCACGACGTCAAGGCCAAGGACAGCGGCAACACGATCCTCCAGAAGTCTTTCCCGGGCGGTATGCTCACCCTGACCGGCTCCAACAGCGCCTCGGCTCTGGCCTCCACGCCCGCCCGCTACATCATCGGCGACGAGCGCGACCGCTGGGCGACCAGCGCCGGCACCGAGGGCGACCCGTGGGCGCTGGCCGAAGCACGTCAGGCCACATTCTACAACGCGAAGGCGGTCGAGGTCTCGACCCCGACCATCAAGGGCAACAGCAACATCGAGACGAGTTTTTACCAAGGCACGCAGGAACGCTGGTGCCACCGCTGCCCCGAGTGCGGGGAGTACAGCGAGATCGTGTTCGACAATATCCATTTCGACCCGGAGGTCAAGCGGATCCGCGGGAAAAAGTCGTGGAGCCTCAAGAGCGGCGTCTCGTGGAGCTGCCCGGCCTGTGGCTGCCTGATCCCCGAGGACGTCATGCGAAAGCAGCCGGCCAAGTGGATCGCCGACAACCCGGACGCCTACAAAAAAGGCGTCCGTTCTTTTTGGCTCAATGCCTTCTCGAGCCCGTGGACTCCGTGGGAGAAGATCGTCCTCAAGTTCCTCGACGCCAAGGATGACCCGCAGCGCCTCAAGGTCGTCTACAACACCCTGCTCGGCCAACTGTGGGAAGATCGCGGCGACCTCGAGGACGAGGACACCATGCTCGCCCGCCGCGAGGACTACGGCACCCGCCCGGACGGCACCCCTGTGGAGCTGCCTGACGGCGTGCTCGTGCTGACCTGCGGCGTCGACACTCAGGACAACCGCCTCGAATACGAGGTGGTCGGTCACGGGAAGTACGGCGAGACGTGGGGCATCGTCAAGGGCTACATCATGGGCCGACCAGACACCCCGGAGGTCTGGCAGCGGCTCGACGACGTGGTCGACCACGTCTACAAGTTCAAAAACGGCCGCGGTCTGAAGATCTCCATCACCTGCGTCGACTCCGGCGGCCACTTCACCCAAGAGGTCTATGAGGCGTGCCGGGCCCGCGTCGGCAAGCGCGTCTTTGCCATCAAGGGCAAGGGCGGCGACGGCATCCCCTTCGTCTCGCCTCCGAGCAAGGTGCCGATCCGCGACAACAAGCGGATCACCTGCTGGCTCTACACCATCGGCGTCGACGCCGGCAAGGCGACGATCATGGCTAATCTGAAGGTGCAGGAGGCCGGGCCGAAATATTGCCATTTCAACCGGCACCCCGACGCCGGTTATGACCTCAATTTCTTCAACGGGCTCCTCTCTGAGAAGCTGGTGCTCACGCACACACGCCGCGGCGACCGCTGGGCGTGGGAGAAGCTGCCCGGCCACAACCGCAACGAGGCCCTCGACTGCCGCGACTATGCCAACGCCGGCCTCAAGATCATCAACCCTGACATGGACGCCATCGAGCGCCGCCTGCAAGGGCTGGAGGAAAAGCCGAAGGCCCCGCAGCAGCGACGGCAGCGGCCACGGCACAACCGGGCCGACGCCTTCGACGACTGGTAAGGAGGACACACCACAATGAGAAAGACCCGCGAACAAATCGAGTACCAGCTCTCCATCAAGAGGAACCGGCTGGAGCTCTACCTGAAGCGAGAGGCCGAGATGCTGGACGGAGGCGTCCAGAGCTACGGCATCGGCTCGCGCAATCTGGCCCGCTACAACACCGACCTCGGATCCATCCGGGCCGCCATCAAACAGCTCGAGGCAGACATCGAAGCCCTCGAGGCCGCACTGAACAGCGAGAAGCCGCGAAAAGCTGTGGGAGTAGTGCCCCGAGACTGGTGAAAGAAGCCCCAAAAGGGGCTTTTTTCATAGGCCGACGCCGGGAGTTTTCGCTCCTTTTCTCCCGGCCCGGCCATCTTCACCATGAAGGAGGTGAGCACCATCAGCAAAAGAAAAAGCAGAAGCCGCCCACAAAACAGGCGGCAGCAGCCGCGCCCCGTGAATAAGGGCTACGGCGACGCCGGCGCAAGCTGGCACAAGAAGGCGACCAAGGGCTTCAGAGCTATGAGCGGCAGCCCGAAGGAGGACATCGACGCCAACAACTACACCCTGCGGCAGCGTGCCCGGATGCTTTACATGGCGGCCCCGATCGCCACCTCTGCCATCCGCACCAACCGCACCAACGTCGTCGGCATCGGCCTCCAGCTCAAGAGCCGGATCGACCGCGAGGCGCTCGGCATGACGCAGGAGGCCGCGGACGCATGGCAGGCTCAGGCCGAGCGGGAGTTCGCCCTCTGGTCGGAGAACAAAAGGGCGTGCGACGCCACCGGCGTCAACAACTTCGCAGCCATGCAGCAGCTCGCGCTCTCCTCGTGGCTGGTCAGCGGCGACGTGTTCGCCGTCGTGAAGCAGTACGAGCCGACGCCGCTCACGCCCTACTCGCTGCGCCTGCATCTGATCGAGGCCGACCGAGTCGCCACACCGACGACCTCCGGCATCATCACCCCGATGCTGCTGACCACCGGCAAGGCGGCCAACGGCAACACCATCTACGACGGCGTCGAGGTGAACAGCGACGGCCAGATCGAGGCGTACCACATCCGCAGCACCTACCCCTTCGAGCTCGGCAGCACGACGACAACGTGGGCCCGCGTTCAGGCATACGGCGAGCGGACTGGACTGCCGAACATCCTGCACGTCATGGAGAGCGAGCGCCCGGATCAATACCGCGGCGTCAGCTACCTCGCGCAGGTCATCGAGCCCCTGCTCCAGCTTCGCCGCTACACCGAGAGCGAGCTGACCGCGGCGGTCGTCGAGTCGTTTTTCACGGCCTTCATCAAGACCGAGGCAGGCGCCGGCGACAACCCGTTCAACGAGGTCGGGAGCAGCCTGCCGGAGGTGAGCCGAGATCCTAACGAGTACGAGATGGGCCCCGGGCAGATCAACATCATGGAGCCCGGCGAGGACGTGACCTTTGCAGACCCCAAACGGCCGGCCAGCGGCTTCAACACCTTCCTGCGCGCCATCTGCGAACAGGTGGGCGCGGCGCTCGAGATCCCGGCCGATCTGCTGCTCAAGAGCTTCAACAGCTCGTACAGCGCCAGCCGTGCCGCCCTGATGGAGGCGTGGAAGGCGTTCCGCATGAGACGCAAGTGGTTTGTCGATGACTTCTGCACGCCGGTCTATGAGATCTGGCTCTCTGAAGCCGTCGCCCGCGGCCGCATTAGCGCCCCGGGCTTCTTCGCAGACCCGGCAATCCGCGCCGCATACCTCGGCGCCGAGTGGATCGGCCCCTCTCAGGGACAGCTCGACCCGACGAAGGAGATCACGGCCGAGATCCTCGCCATCGGCGAAGGCATCACGACCAGAGAACAGGCGACCATCCGACTCAACGGCGGCCAGTGGGACGCCAACGTCGACCAGCTCGCTCGGGAAAACGAGAAACTGCGCGCAGCGCAGGGGCAGGTCGACCAGAGCACAGCGGCCAGCGGCACGATCTCCGCAGCTCTGCGGGAGGCAATCGTCGCCGAGGCCATCAAAAGCATCAAGGAAGGAGACAAGCATGAGAACGCATAACACTCCCCGGCTCTGTGCCGGGCCTCAGACTGCGGGCACGCCGATCAAGTTCTGGAACGTCGCCAGCACCGGCGACGACGAGGGCGAGATCACCCTCTACGGCGACGTCGTGAGCCGTCAGCCTGTGGACTGGTGGACGGGCGAGCCCGAGCCCGGCCTCTACATCGCGCCCGAGAGCTTCATGGAGGATCTCGCGGCCGTCAAGGGCAAGAGCAACATCACCATCAAGATCAATAGCTGCGGCGGCGACCTCTACACCGGCATCGCCATCCACAACGCCATCAAGGGCCTGACCGGCCACAAGGTCGTCGTCGTGGAAGGCATCGCGGCCAGCGCGGCCAGCGTCATCGCTTGCGCAGGCGACGAGGTGCAGGTTTATCCCGGCAGCATGGTGATGATCCACGGCGTCGCCGGGCTGCTCTACGACTACTACACCCTCGCAGACCTGAAGAAGCTCCAGAAGGACTTCGACGCGAGCGAGCGGGCCATCGCGGAGATCTACCACGCCAAGACCGGCATCGAGGTCGACCAGCTCCGCAGCATGATGACCCGCGAGACGTGGATGGTCGGGCAGGAGGCCATTGACAACGGCTTTGCCGACACCCTGCTCACGGACGAAGGCCCCGACGTCACCCTGAGCGCCGACAAGAAGGTGCTCCTCGTCGCCGGCATCCGGCACGACGTCAAGGGCTTCAGGCACATCCCGGGGACGATCCCCATCGACAACAGCATCCACGCCGCCCCTGCGGCTGGAAATAAACACGCGGCCGCCAAGAACGACGGCCCCAAGAAGGAGGACAACAAGACCATGACCCTCGAAGAAATGAGAGCACAGCACCCCGACGTCGTGGCTCAGATCGAGCAGCAGGCGGCCGAAACTGCCAGAACGCAGGAGCGCGCCCGCATCGAGGCCATCGACAGCATCGCCGCAAGTGTGGGCGACGCGCAGCTCGTCAGGGACGCCAAGTACGGCGAGACCCCCTGCACCGCTGAGCAGCTCGCGCTCAAGGCTATGCAGAAGCAGGCGGCCCTCGGTGCCAAGCACCTGAAGGACGCCAAGGCTGACAACGACGAGTCCGGCGCTGCCGGCGTCGGCGCTGCCCCTAACGGCGGCGAAGAAGGCAGCGAAAACGACGGCAAGGCAAAGGTGGACGCCATCGTCGGCCTCTACAACTCCACCAAGTCTCAGAACGGAGGTAAGAAGTAATGAGCAAGAGACTGGACGAAAACCTCGGCAGCGTCGGCTATGACGGCCTGATCGTTGCCAACGAGCCCGTCGCTGACGTGCTCACCGTGACCATCCGCAAGGAGGCCACCGCCGCGGCCACCTATAAGCGCGGCACCGTGATGGCTCTGTCTGCCGGCACCGCCGGCGACGGCAAGCTGGTGATCCTCGGCTCCACCGCGACCACCAACGAAACCCTGACCGCCAACTGCATCCTCGCCGAGGACGTGGAAGTCGGCACCACCGCGGACGTGACCGTGCTGGCCTACCGCACCGGCCACTTCGCCCGCAACAAGCTGGCCGTCGCAAGCGGCCACACCCTGAAGGCAACCGACGAGGAGGAGCTGCGCAAGGCCGGCATCCTGCTCTCCGACGCCATCGAATACTAAGAGAAGGAGGACAACAAAATGCCTTTTAACTTCTACGACACCCACACGCTGCTCATGGCCGTGCAGCAGCTCACCCCTGCCGCGACCTTCCTGCGTGACCGCTATTTCCCCACCAACGACGCGAGCGACATCTTCGCCACCGATGACGTGCTCGTCGAGTTCCGTGACGGCAGCAAGAAGCTGGCGCCCTTCGTGGCCCCTCGCAAGGGCGGCGTCACCGTCCTGCGCGCCGGCTACAATATGGAACGCTACACCCCGCCCTTCGTGGCTCCCCGTCGCGTCCTGACCCTCGACGAGCTGCGCAAGCGTGGCTTCGGCGAGGCCCTCTACTCTCAGCTCACCCCTGAGCAGCGCCAGCAGACCCTCATCCTGCGCGACGCTGACGAGCTGGGCGAGCTCATCACCAACCGCGAAGAAGCGATGGCCGCCGAGACCATGCTGACCAACGGCTGTGTGATGAAGCACATCGCCGACGACGTCGACAAGGCTGACGAGATGGAGATCCGTTTCTACTCCGAGGCCAGCAACCCCGCAACCTACACCCCGACGGCCAAGTGGGACGCCACCGGCGGCAAGATCCTGAAGGATCTGGAGGCTATGATCCGTATGCTGACCAAGCGTGGCCTCCGCGCCTCCGATCTGGTCTGCTCCCCGGACGTGGCTGACACCATCATCAACGACGCGGCCGTGCAGAAGCTCCTCGACAACCGCCGCATCGAGATCGGCAACGCGGAGCCCGAGCTGCTGCCTGACGGCGCTGCCATCGTGGCCCGCCTGAACGTCCTCGGCCGCATCATCAGCGTCATCTCCTACGACCTGACCTATACCGACGACGAAGGCAACGACAAGCTCTACATTCCGTCCGGCAAGTGCGTCCTCACCGCTCCCGGCGCTGGCCGCACCGCCTACGGCGCCGTCTCTCAGGTCGAGCAGAGCGACGGCGAGTTCCACACCTACGCCGGCCGCCGCGTGCCGAAGTATGTGAGCAGCGCCGAAGGCAACAGCCGCACGCTGACCATCTCCAGCCGCCCGCTGATGATCCCCAACAACAAGAACCCGTTCATCGTTGCGGACGTCCTGACGGACTGAACGCAGCAGAAAGGAGCAGAGCATGATCCAGATTATCAAGGGCACCTTCGGCTACTATAACGGCCGCAAGGTGATCCCCATCACTGAAGCAGACGGCCCTCAGAAGTTCGACGACGAGCTGGAGGCCCGTCTGGTGAAGGAAGGCGTCGCCAAGTACATCGGCGAGCAGGACGAGCCTGCCGAGCAGCCCGCACCCGATCACGGCGACGACGCCGACGAGCCTGCCAGCACCAACACCGCGGCCGACGAGGCCCCTGAGTACGACGAGGACATGAAGCTCGACGAGCTGAAGGAAGTGGCCGCGCGCTATGGCGTGGACGCCTCTGCCATGCGCAAGAAGGCCGACGTCATCGCTGCCATCGAGGCCGCCAAGGCCGAGCAGCCCGATGACGGCACCGACGACGAGGAGCCCCCTCAGATCGGCGCCGCCGATCCTGTCTGATGGCCTTCAGCTTCAAGGCGATGGTCGAGGCCGACCGCCGGCGCACGTTTCTCAATCTCGACGAGTTCGGTGAGAAGCACACCGTCGAAGGCCGGGCCATCGCTGCCGTGCTGGACGACAACGCCCTGAAGGAACGCCAAGGGGGGCAAGAGCTGAGCGTCGCGGAGTCCTCTCTGCTGCTTTACGCGGCGGTCGAGGATCTGCCTGCTCGGCGCCCGGCGGGCGAAGGGCTCAACGTCGACGGCCGCGAGTACATCGTCAACGACTGGAGCGAGGACATGGGGATCGCCACCGTGGCCCTCGGCCAGACCGTCACCATGTAGGAGGTGCCGCCATGTCCATCGTCAACAGCATCGAAACCGTCCGGGACTGGCTGACCGCTGAGGTCTGCCCTCTGGTCAAGCTGAAGCTCCCGGACGATAAGGCCACAGACGCCTCCTACCCCTACAAGCTGGTCAACCCGGCCGCCTTCTCGCTTTTCGTTCCCTCAAAGGACAGGACGCCGCCGAACATCGCCGCACCGATCCCGTCGGTCTGCGTGCAGCTCGTTCAGGGCGACGACCGCCTGATCCGAAGTGCCCGCAGCGTCAAGATCCGGCTCCTCTTTTCGACGTGGGATCCCGGCTATCACGGGCCCGACATTTACAAGCCGAAAGGCGACGGCAGCGGCTCCTACGTCCAGCAATACAACGAGGCCGCGGCGGCCTACTTCGTGAAGAACGGAGAGGGCTGGCGTGACGCATGGAATTTTGTGGACACAGCCCTCCGACGGATCGAAAACGCCGAGTACCTCGGCGACCTCCGCGTCATCAAAGAGGAAGGCATCTCCTTCGGCCCCGTCGCCGAGCAAGACGCCGTCCCCGACTTTTACCCGTACTGGTTTGCGTGGGCTGAGTTCTCCGTCGAGGAGGCGCTGACCCGCAACCCGGAAAGCTACCAACACCTGCTTTAAGGGCGGCCCTGTGGCTGCCCTAATTTCATGCAAAGGAGGATAAGCAGATGGCAAACGAATACCTCTACGGCGCCTACGGCCACATCGGCGAAACTGTGGCACAGAGCGCCGTGCAGGCGGGCACCACGCCGGTCTATATCGGCACGGCACCCGTCAACCTCGTGCGCGGCTTCGGCAAAGCCGGCGTCATCAACGCGCCGATCAAGATCACCAGTCTGGTCGACGCGCAGAAGAAGCTCGGCTACGCGGCCGACTGGGGCACCTTTACCCTGTGCGAGGTTATGTACGCACATTTCAACAACACCCTCGGGAACATCGGCCCGATCTACGTCATCAACGTGCTCGACCCCTCTGAGGGAAAGCACCGCAAGGAGGAGGCCACCACCAAGACCCTCGCCTTCACCGGCGGCCGTGCCGAGTTCGCCAGCAGCACGATCATCCTCGACACGCTGACCATCGCAAAGGCGACCAGCGGCAACTACGTCGAGGGCTCCGACTATGCCGTGGACTACAACTTTACCAAGGGCACGGTCATCATCACCAGCCTGAAGGACGACGCGCAGCTCACCGGCAACCTGACGGCCACCTTCTACGAAGTGGATGACAGCGTCGAGGACAGCGACATCATCGGCGGCGTCACCTCCTCCGGCGAGTACAGTGGCCTGAGCGCGATCGCGCTGCTCTATCCTGAGCAGTTCGCGGTCTGCAATCTGATCGCGGCCCCCGGATGGAGCCACAGCCCTGCCGTCTATAACGCTATGCTGACGGCCAGCCAGAAGATCAACGGCCACTGGGACGCCTTCGTCGTGGCTGACCTTCCCCTCGTGGACAGCACCGCGCAGGCGGTCGACACGATCACCAAGGCGATCGCATGGAAGAAGGCCAACGCCTTCACCGGCGAGCGTTCCAAGGTCTACTGGCCGCAGGGCGTGGACAACCTCGGCAACGTGTATCACCTGAGCACGATGGCCGTGGTCGAGCTCATGCGCGCCGACTTCAGCCACAACAGCGTCCCGATGGAGACCTGCGGTAACAAGGCGATCCCTGTCATCAAGCAGTATTTCGGCGCCAACGCGAAAAATCGCGGCTTCGACCAGCAGACCGGCAAGGAGCTGACGCAGAACGGCATCAGCACCGCCGTGGCATGGGGCGGCGAGTGGGTACTGTGGGGCGACCATACGGCCGCCTATACCTACGGCGCAAACGTGGATCCCCGCGCGATCTTCGACGTATCCATGCGGATGCTCATGCACATCACCAACGACTTCCAGCGCGAGTGGAGCCCGGAGATCGACGGGCCCATGACCCGCGCGCTGAAGGATCGCATCATCAACCGCGAGCAGGAGAAACTCGACGGCTATGTCAGCATGGGCGCGCTGCTCGGCACCCCTGTGATCCTGTTCCTCGAGAGCGAGAACAGCACCACCGACGTGATGAATGGCGACTTCCGCTGGGACATCGCCGTCACTCCGACCCCGCCCCTCAAGTCTGCGAGCGTCTACGTCGCCTACACCGACGCGGGCTTCTCCGTCTACTACGAAGGAGGTGACGAGTAATGGAAAAACTGTGGCTCGACCTGAAGGGCCCCATCCTCGCCGACACCGTCTATATCGGCGGCACCCTCGTCGCCAAAGACGTGACCATCTCGCTGCCGGCTGTCACTCCCGTGACCGCTGACTTCAAGGCTATGGGAACCTACACCGCCCCCATCCTCGGCCAGATCGAGGCTATGGAGGCGTCCATCACCAAGATCGGCATCGACCTCGGCCTGCGGAACATGATGAAGCTCGAGAGCAAGACCATCGAGATCCGCTGGGCTCAGGACGTGAAGCAGGCCGACGGCTCCACCAAGACCGAAGGCTGCAAGGCGTTCCTCCGCTGCGTCTCCAAGGGCATCCCGGGCCTCTCTGTGGATCCCGGCAACACCAGCGAGAACGAGGCCACGTTTGCCGTGAGCCGCTACCAGCTCTACGTCGGCGGCGCTGAATACTGGCTGATCGACCAGCTCAACACGATCCTGCGCGTCGGCGGCGTCGACTACGCCAAGGACATCCGCAGCCTGCTGTAACCTGAAGGGCGCCGCGCCTCTGCGGCGCCTTCTATTTATCGAAAGGAGACGCACCCAATGAAAAACACCATCAAGCTCGACAACCCCGTGCAGATCAACGGCAAGAGCTACGACGAGCTGACCTATGACATCAGCGAGATCACCGCACAGGCGTTTGCTGAAGCTGACGCCAGAAAGCTGAGCGCCAGCGGCTCCAAGAACGGCAACGCGGCCGGCGCGGCCGAGCTGGACTACGGCCTGCACCTCTACCTCGGCTTCGCTGCCATCATCGCCATCAACCCCGAGATCGACATCTCCGACCTCGAGCGCGTCCGTGGCTACGACGTTATGAAGATTATGAGGATCGGCCGGGATTTTATTTCCGGGAAGTCGGAGGAACCCTACACCCCCGACAGCTCCGACGCGCAATCCGAGACTACGCCCGAGCCTTCCACACGTCGACGCGAGACCTCGGAGAGCGAAGGCTGACCGACTTCCTGACCGAATACGGGGAGGCCGTCGAGGAGGCCAAGCGGCTCCAAGCGAGCCGGCCGACTCGTGCGGCCAGCTTTAAGAAACCCCACATCAGAAGGAGGTGACGCACATGGCAAACGGAAAAACGATGCAGGCGGTCGTCAATCTGGCCGGCAGCATCGATCCATCACTCGGCAAAGCCATCGAGCAGGCTCAGAAGAAAATCAGCGGCCTGAACGTGAAGGCGCTGGCCGTTGGTGCAGCCGTGGGCGGCATCGCTGTGGCGACAGGCAAGGCAGTCGTCGAGGCCGGAAAGTACATGAAGGATCTCGGCGCGTCCTTCGATGACGCGGCTGATGCTATCCGCATCGGAACCGGCGCCACCGGCGACGCGCTGGACGGGCTTCTGGATGACTTCGACGCCGTCTACAAGAGCGTCCCGACCACAATGGAGGACGCCAGCAAGGCGATCGCAGACTACAACACCCGCCTCGGCCTCACTGGCCCGCAGCTTCAGGAGATCTCCAAGCAGGCCATCCAAGTGAGCGATATGCTCGGGGACGACCTCGGCAGCGTGATCGAGGAGTCGAGCCAAGCCTTCCAACAGTGGAACATCGACGCCGACGACATGGGCGGCGCTATGGACTACATTTTCAAGGTCAGCCAGAGCACGGGCATGGGCTTCACGGATCTGATGGCAGATATGCAGAAGTTCGGCCCGCAGCTTCAGGAGATGGGCTACTCCTTCGAGACAGCGAGTGCCCTGATGGGCCAGCTCGACAAGGCCGGCGTAAACACCGACGAAGTGCTCGGCGCCATGAAAAAGAGCGTCGCCACACTCGCCAAGGAGGGCATCAGCGCCAGCGACGGGCTCGCCATGTACTACGAAAAGATCAAAAACGCCGGGACGGCCGCAGAGGCCGCCAGCATCGCGTCGGAGATCTTCGGCACAAGGGCGGGCTCCACGATGGCCGCAGCAATCAGAGACGGCTCTCTGGCCGTCGCAGACCTGACCGCCGAGCTGCAAGAAAACGGCGAGACGATCGCCGGCGCAGCCGATGACACCTACGACTTCGCCGAGCGGCTTCAGGTTATGAAGCAGGGGCTCGAAGTGGCCCTCAAGCCTATGGCGAACACTGTGTTCGACGGGCTCAACAAGTTCATGCCGACCCTGCAAAAGCTGATGGAGCAGATCACCCCGGCCATCTCAAAGGCGGTCGAGGCTGCGGCCCCGTTTGTCGACGAGTTCCTGACCGGCGCGGCCGACGCCCTCGAGGACGTTCTGCCCCTGATCTCTCAGCTCGCGGCCGACCTTCTGCCTGTTCTGACGCAGCTAATGAGCACTCTGCTCCCGCCGCTTCTCAACCTTGTGCAGACGCTCCTCCCGCCACTCATGCAGATCGTCTCCGCGATCCTGCCGCCTATTGCCAGCCTGCTCGCCACCGTGCTCCCGATCATCACGCAGATCGTCAGCGCCGTGCTGCCTGTGCTGGTGAGCATCATCTCGAGCCTGCTGCCGGTCATCACCCCGCTGCTGGAAGTAGCCCTGCAAATCGTCAACAGCGTCATCATGCCGCTGCTTGATCCCCTGATGCAGCTCGTTCAGGCACTACTCCCCCCGATCCTGAGCCTGATCGGCGCCATCACCCCGCTACTGACTCCGCTGCTGTCTATTCTGGAGCCCATCGCCAGCGTGCTCGGCACGATCGTCGGCTGGGTATCGAAAATTGTCAGCTTCGGCTCCGGCGTCATCTCCAAGATCGCCGGCCTGTTCGGAGGTGGGGGCGGCGGCAGCGCGTCCGTCTCTGGCTATGCGACCGGCGGCTTCACAAGAGGCCCGTCCATCGCTGGCGAGGATCCGCGCTACCCGACCGAGGCGGTCATCAGCTTCAACCCTGCATACCGCTCGCAAAACCTGTCCTACTGGGCCGAGGCGGGCCGGATGCTCGGGGCATCTGACGGCGAAAGCGACTACGAGCTGCTCAGCGGCGGCTCCGGCACCGCTGTGGTCTACGACCTGAGCGGGCTGTCCTTCTCCCCACAGATCAAGATCGATGGCGACACCGACGAGGACGCCCTGATCCGAAAGCTCCGCGACCTCGAGCCGGAGTTCATCGACTTCATCCTCGAGGCACTCAGCAGAAGGGAGGGCGGCGCCTATGTCACAGCAGACAGTCGGCTTTATTGATTATGTGGCGCAGGGCGGCGACACCTTCGACAGCATCGCGCTCGTTGCCTATAACGAGGAGCGCATGGCGAGCACCATCATCGAGGCCAACCCCGACCTCAGCGACGTGCTGATCTTCGAGGGCGGCGAGGCTGTGCGGATCCCGATCGTCGAGACCGTGGAGACGCCGGAGACCCTGCCGCCGTGGAGGAGGTGACGCCGTGAAGATCCTATACGAAGGCGTCGACATCTACCCGGACATCAGCGTCCACCGCTGCTATCACGATATGTACGCCGAAAAGCAGAGCGACGAGCTGCTGCTCAAGCTCAACGACACCCGCGAGCTGTGGGACTCGTGGAACCCCAAGAAGGGCGACACCATCGCCATCGAGGACGGCGCTGCTAAGACGGGCAAAATGTTCGTCGAGAGCGTCGTCCCCGAGTCCGGCATCATCACCCTGCGGGCCTATTCTGCCCCGCAGTCTGTGAAGGATAGGCGGAGCAAATCGTGGGAAAAGGTCAAGTTCCTGCAACTGGCCCAAGAGATCGCCGGCCGCCACGGCCTGACACTCGAGACCTACGGGATCACCGACCAGACCTACGACTACGTCGAGCAGAACAACCTCGCAGACTTCGCATTTTTTCAAAACCGCTGCACCCTCGAGGGCGCGGCGTTTCTGGTGTATGACTGCAAGCTGGTCGTCTACGACGAGGCGTATATGGAGAGCCAGCAGCCCGTCGACACCATCACCATCACCCCGGCCAATGACTTCGAGTACCGCGACGAGGGCGCCAACGCCTACGGCTCGGCCGAAGCCGTCAACGGCGGCCTGACCGGCACCTTCACAGCCCCGAGCGGCGGCGACAAGGTGCTGCGCCGGATCCTGCCCTTCCGCATGACCGACCAGAGCGAGGCCGACCGCTTCGCCAAGGGCCTCCTCCGGGACGCCAACAAGAACGCGACCGTCGGCACCCTCTGGACGGGCTCGCTGCTGCGAGACTATGCGGCGGGCTCTGTGGTCACGCTGGCGACCGAGGGCGTTAAGTCGTGGGACGGCACGGCCTTCATCAGCCGGATCCGGCACGACTACGTCAAGACGCGGAGCAAGTTATACCTCCGCAAGCCACTGGAGGGATATTGATGAACAGCAACAACCAAATGATCCAGAAGGGCAAGATCTCCAGCGTGGAGGGAAAGGCCGACAGGAACGGCGACAAAACCACGGCCAGAGTGCTCCCGAGCACCGCCGACAGCATGGTCACGCGGCCGCTGACGATCCCGTGGTATCTGCGCGGGGAGATGGGAAACCTGACCCCCGGCACAGAAGTCGCCTATGCTATGTTCGAGGACGGCACCGGCATCATCCTCTCCCGCATGGACGGAGAGTGGGATGGCATCGTCCCGGGCGACATCACCGTCAAGAAGGGCGCGCTCACGATGCAGGACAAGGGCATCAGCGTCCCGTCGGCAGACGTGACCGCCACGGGCATCAGTCTGACCGGCCACACCCACACCGACAGCCGAGGCGGCACCACTTCTGGCCCACAGTAAGGAGGGATAGACATGGCCGTCATGGCATCGTGGAACGGCAAGACGTGGGGCGTCTCCAGCCAGAGGATCGCCTCGCTCAATGGCATCTCCCACAGCGTCGAGCTCGACACGGAAAACAGTGACGACAAAGCCGGATCCCCGGCGACCAAGACCAAGGCGCTCAAGCTGCAAAGCATGATCTTCGACTTCGATCTGGCCGCGGCGGTCGGCTGCGACGTGCGCAGCGAGTACGAGTCGTGGACGGCGCTGGTCGGACAGTATGCTCCCTTCTATCTGGCCGGTCGGCGCTTCGGCCCGGCCAACCTTCAGCTCACGGCTGTGAGCCTATCAGACACCAAGCTGGACAACCTCGGCAGGATCCTGACCGGCAAGATCACGATCAAGCTGACCGAGTACGCCGAGGAGGCCAGCAGCAAAAAGGCCAGTTCTGGAACATCCAGCAGCAGCGGCAAGAGCGGCAGCAGCTCCAAGTCGGCGGCGGGCATCGCCACCTACAAAGAGCTCGGCATCAGCTCCTCGGCCGTCAGCGTCGGAGCCTCCAGCAGCGCCAAAGCATCCAAGAAACCAACCAATGCGCAGCTCAAGTAAAGCGAGGTGATCCCAATGAAAGCATCCGGCAACGGAGCGCCCGAGATCTGCGTGCAGAACCTCCTCAAGACCATCCGCGGGGAGGTGCCCTACGAGCGCATCAAGGGGATCGACCGCACGCTGATCGACAAGCCGAGCGAAACCGCTGCGACCGATCTGGCCGCTGACGTGGAGTTCCTCGTGGAAACCTACGAGCCCCGCGTGCAGCTCAGTGACTCCGACCTGAAGGCTCTGGCCGCTCAGACCGGCGACTTCGAGCTGCGGGCCAGCATCGAGAACATCACATGAAGGAGGTGAACAGCGTGAGCGACGCAACAAACACCTACGGCGAGGACATCAGCCTCACCACAACCGACGCGAGCACCATCTACAAGACGATCATCGCCTCCCTCGAAAAGAGCGCCGGCGAGCCTCTGTACCCGGGCGACGAGCGCCGGATCTTCGGCGAGGGCCTCGTGGCCGTATATGTGGCGCTGTATAACAGCCTCAACGACGTCGGCCGGCAGACCCTTCTCCGCTATGCCCGGGGCGAGGTGCTGGACGCCATCGGCGAGCGACTGGACGTGAAACGTCTGGAAGGCTCGCCGGCAAAGACGACCATGCGCTTCTCACTCTCTACGCCGCAGGACAAGAACATCATCATTCCGAAGTGGACGAAGGTGACGCCGGACAGCGAAAACTATTTTGCTACCGACGAGATCGCTGTGCTGCAAGCTGGCACCTACTCTGTGGAGGTGCCGGCCTCGGCCGTGAGCAACGGCGAGAAGTACAACGGCTACGCGGCCGGAACGATCGGCACCCTCGTCGACCTGATCCCCTACATTGAAACCGTCACGAACCTGACCGAGACCGCCGGGGGCGATGACGGCGAACCCTACACCACAGAAGGCGACAACCGCCTGCGCGAGCGGATCCGTCTGGCTCCGGCCAAGAGATCCACCGCCGGCCCCGAGCTGGCCTATATCTACTGGGCCATGACGGCCGACAGCTCCATCGTGGACGCCAAAGCTGTCAGTGAAACCGAGACGACCACCGAGACGCTCCCGGTTTATGCCGGCAGAGCCTTCAAGGGCGGCGGCACACTCCTGACCGACACCCTCGTCGTGAAGGCCCACGGCCAGAGCGCGGCGGCGGTCAAGGATACGGACTACACCGTCGACTATACCGACGCCCTGCTGACCATCACGGTCAAGGGCGGCCTCGAGAACGCCGAGAGCATCGACGTCACCATCACCAAGACCCTCGAGGGCCAAGTCAAGCTGATCCCGCTGCTGGAAGGCGGCCAGATCCCCGATGCTGCCATGCTGGCGAAGGTGCTGGACGTCGTCAACGCCAAGGACATCCGGCCGCTCACCGATAAAGTGCGCGCCGTGGCCCCGGAGGTCGAGACCTACGACATCGAGATCGTGTACTACACCACGCCGGAGAGCGAGGCCGAGGTGATCGCCAACGTCGAAGGCACCGGCGGCGCGATCGACCGCTACAACGAGTGGCAAGTCGCAGCTCTCGGCCGCGACATCAACCCCGACCAGCTCCGCAAGCGGATCCTCTCGCCTTCGTGGGGAGAGAACCAGACCGGCGCCTTCCGCGTGGACGTCGTCAAGCCGACCTACAAGGCCCTCGACGACACGCAAGTCGCCAAGTTCAGCGGCCACCTGACCGTCAGCCACAAAGTCGAGAGCGAGGTGGTGTAAATGCGGCTCAAGGAGACCGAGATGGTCAAGCTGCTGCCTGCGTGGATGCAGGAGGACAGCAGCAACCAAGGACTCGCCGCCGGCTGTGACATCGTCAGCCGCGACGCCTATGCGCGCCTGAAGCTCCTGAGCAGGTGGGACAAAATCGACCAGCTCAGCGAGGCAGAGCTCGACGAGATGGCGTGGGAGCTGAACATCCAGTGGTATGACAGCACCGCGCCCATCGCAGCCAAGCGGGCCGTCATTCGCAACAGCGACCGCGTCTACTCGAAACTCGGCACACCCTACGCTGTGGAGCAGATCGTGGCCGACTACTTCGGTACCGGCGAGGTCAGGGAGTGGTATCAATACGGCGGGCAGCCGCATCACTTCAAGGTGCTGAGCGACAACCCGAGCCTCGTCAACAGCAACCTCGACCTGTTCCTGAAGCTGCTGCGGACGGTCAAGCGCCGCAGCTCGTGGCTCGACGCGATCCTGATCTGCCTGACCGGCGAAATGTTCCTTTATTCCGGCATGGCCGTCAGAGATCACACCCAAGAGGTGCACGTCATGGGCAGCGACGAGATCCACATCTACCACGCGGCAGTCGTCCACGACAACAACCGCGAGACCGTCAGCATCGGCACCGACGCGGCGGTCATCTCAGACTAAGGAAAGGAGATAGACATGGCTGCATTTATCAACAACGACATCACAACCGCCGGCCTGATCGTTCTGGCGAAGGGCGTGGCCGGCCAGAAGATCAACTACACCAAGATCGTCCTCGGCGATGGCTACCTCGAGGAGGGCCAGACGCCCCGCACCCTCACTGGCGTGGTCAGCCCGAAGGCGACCGTCGACATCACGAAGCTGAAGATCAACGGCGACGGCACCGTGGCCGTGGGCGGCATCTTCACCAATGGAGACAAGACTGAGGGCTTCTACTACCGCGAGCTCGGCCTTTATGCCGAGGATCCCGATCCCGAGGTCGGCGAGGTGCTGTACTGCTACGGCAACTGCGGCGATCTGGCTGAGTGGATCCCGCCCTCCGGCGGCGCCACCATCGTCGAGAAAACCATCGACATCGTCACCGCGATCGGCACGGCCACCAACGTGACCGCCTACATCCCCGCCGACGCCTACGCCACCAAAGAGGACTACGAGACCTACAAGGCCATCGCCCTCGGCGCTCAGGCTACGGCCGAGGAGGCTCTGGCGATCGCACGGCAGGCCATCGCAATCGCGCAGGCCGCTGAGGCTTCGGCGAACGACCTGAGCAACGCAGTCGGCCAGAACACCAGCAAGATCGCAACGCTATGGGACGCCGTGTTCAGCGACATCACGACCAACCCCTTCCAAATTGCATTTGCAGACCTGACGGGCATCACACTGACGGCCGGCATCTGGAACGCCACGCTTCAAAGGCTCGAGTGCTGATGGGAAACTGCTACAACTACACCCCGATCCCACCGGCCGAAGCCTCCTGCATCATCGCGCACCTGTTCGTCGAGCTGGCCCTGCCCTGCTCCTGCTGCAAGCGGGAGGACGGCGTCATCGTTATTCAGGGCAAAACCTACGACGGCAGCAGCGCCCGCGTCACAATCAAAGGCGAGGAGGTGAGATACTACGGCAAGCAACGGACACTCGCGGCCATACGAGCGGGCCAATGTAGGCCGCCCGCCCTTCGGCCGTGACAAACTGCCCGAGATGCAGGTCATCACGGACGCCAAGGAGCTCGAGAAACACACCTACATCAAGACCAGAAACCCGGCCGTTTTCCCGAAGAAGGAGCGGCTCGGTCTGGCGCAGAGGATGATGAACGAGGCCAGCGACCTCGTCGCCGATCTGATGGAGGCCAACGATCTGCTCCTGACGGATCCCGAGGAGCGTGAGCTCAGGTATCGCGCGCAGCGGTCGGCACTTCGCAACTGCCGAAAGCTGATCCACCATATCGAGCTCGCGCATGAGATCCTCAGCGGCTTCAGCGATGACGCCTTTGCATACTGGGCGAAGATGGCGGCCGGCGTGAAGAACCAGACCGCCAAATGGTACAAAACGGATAAAGAGAGGGCCGCCAAGCTGGACGCGCAGAAGCGTCACCAGTGAGGCGGCCCTCGGGGTATGCCTTGTTTTTTCGTGCCGGCTCGGCCAACAACGCCCGCAACGTCAACACCGATGGCACTCTGAACAGGAACAACGCCTACAACGGCAACAACGGCCTGCGCCCCGCTTCGATGGATCGCCCGACTTATTAACCGCCCGGAGACGGACGGCGAACACTGTGCCCCATCATCCAAGGAAGGCATATCCCTCCCGCAGCCGCGGCCGTCTGACCGGCCCGGTCATGGGTAAACACAAGACCGCCGATGCTCCCGGCGGCGCACGCAAAGCGTGGCCGGAGCTATACACGGCGGGGAGACTTTTCAATGGAGAATATCGTAAACAGCACCATCGCGCTCTACAAAGCATACCGCAAAACCCGCTGCGGAAAGCGCGACAACCCGACCGCCATGCGCTACCGCATGGAGGCCATCGAGCGCACCGTCGCCCCCTCTGAGAGGCTCCAGCGGCGCGACTATTCCTTCGGGCCCTACTACCCCTTCAAGGTGTACGAGCCCAAGGAGCGGCTCGTCCTCGTCATCGACTTCGAGGGCAAAGTCGTCCAGCACTCGCTCTGCGACAACGTCCTCGAGCCGGCGTTCTCCCGGCGTTTCATCCGGGACAACTACGCCGGCCAGATCGGCAAAGGCACCCACGACGGCCTCGACCGTCTGGCTGCGGCCATGCGCCACTATTTCTTCAGCCGAAAGGCAGCAGACGAAGCAGCCCGCAAGGCTGCCGGCCTGCCGCCCCGGCCGATGAACGAGTGGGACTACGCCGACGGCTGGGTACTGAAGGGCGATTTTTCAAAGTTCTTTTACACCCTGCTCCATTCCTACTGTTACGAAACGGCCCGCCGGGCCCTGAAGTGGCTGAAGGATCCCGAGCTGATCGACTTCGCTGAGTGGCTGCTGTGGCTCATAATCGACAGCACGCCAGACCCCGGCATCCCGATCGGCAACCAGTCGAGCCAACTGCTCGCGCTGCTCTATCTGGACGCCTTCGACCACTGGCTGAGGGATGACCGCGGCCTCGTATATGGCAGGTACATGGACGACTTCTACATCATCCACAGCGACAAGCTGCTGCTCCGGCAGATACTCAAGGAGATCGAGGCGTACATCAAGCCGCTCGGCCTTCGGCTGAACGGCAAGACGCAGATCCTCCCGCTGAAGAACGGCATCGACTTCCTCGGTTTTCACACATACCTCACGCAGACCGGCAAGGTCGTGAGGAAAGTGCGAGCCAAGAGCATCGACAACATGAAGCGCAAGATCCGCAAGTTCCGCGGGCTGGTGGACTCCGGCAAGATGACACTCGACAGCGTCGTGCAATCCTACGCGAGCTGGACGGGCCACATCTCACACGGCAACACCTGCCACCTGCGGCAGAACATGGACGCCTATTTCTTCAGCTATTTCCCGGAGCTCAAACCATCACCGAAAGGAGACAACACTCATGGCCCAAAAACTGAGCAACCTCGCAAACAAGTCGAAGGTCAAGTTCGGCAGCCTGTACGGCAGCCCGATCGTCTGGATCGTGGCCGATAAGAACCACGCAGGCTACCCCTCCAACAGCGTCACGCTCGTGACCAACCAGATCATCAAGATGCTGTGCTTCGACGCAACAGAACCGAGTAACGGCAACAGCGACCGCCGCAGCTACGGCAACAACCGCTACATCTACTCGAACCTGCGCCAGTGGCTCAACAGCCCCGCGGCTGCCGGCCAGTGGTACACCGCACAGCACTCCGCAGACCAGACGCCGGACTCCTCCCACGTCTGGAACGGCGTCAACCCGTACAGTGGCCTCGCCGGTTTTCTGAACGCCTTCACCGCCAACGAGCGGGCGGCTCTGCTGAACACCACCATCACGGTCGGCAAGAGCTCCACAGACGGTGGCGGGACGGAGACCTGCACGGACAAGATCTTCCCCCTGTCCTGCACTGAGGTCGGCCTGAGCGGTGACCACGTCTGCGGCAGCAAGCTGGCGATCTTTAGCGACAACAACAGCCGCATCGCAACCGTGACGGCCTCCTGCGTCGCCAATTCCAACTATTCCAGCAACCCGGGCTCTGGTGCCGCGTGGTACTACTGGCTGCGGGACGCCTATGCCGGCTCGGCCAACAACGCCCGCAGCGTCGGCACCGGTGGCACTCTGAACAGTTACTTCGCCTACAGCGGCCTCAGCGGCCTGCGCCCCGCTTGTAATCTGTCCTCTGATCTCCTGATCTCCGACTCCGTCGACTCGGATGGATGCTATACAGTGATCTACAATCAGGCGCCCACAGCGCCGTCGTCCATCACTGTCCCGAGCGAAGTGCTCGGCGGCGAGAACCTGAGCATCTCGTGGGCGGCCTCCACCGACCCCGACGGCAACCTCTCCGGCTACGTTCTGGAGCGCAAGGTCGGGAGCGGCACATGGGCGCAGATCTACAAGGGATCCTCGCGCAGCTACACCGACGCCATCACCTACGGATGGACGAGCGTGCAGTACCGCGTCAAGGCATACGACGCCGCCGGCGCGGAGAGTGCGTACACCACCAGCGCCACCCGCACCGTCACCAATAACCGACCGCCCGTCATCAGCGGCACGGACGGCGCCCTCGGCAACTTCAACACGGCGGCCCCGTCCTACGAGTACACCGTCACCGACGCCGACGGCCATCAGGTCGACGTCGTGGAGATGCTGGACGGCGTCACGCTGCGCAGCTACACCGTGACCCTCGGCCATACCAACACGCTGACGATCGGCTCCGAGGCGTGGCTGAAGGTCGTGAACGGCAGCCACACCCTGAAGATCGTGGCGACCGACGCCAAGGACGCCAGCGTCACCCGCACGCTGACCTTCACCAAGGCCGTCACGTCCGTCGAGTTCGAGCAGACCCTCGCTATGGAGGCCGACGCCATGCCGACCAAGGCCCTCGTCAACATTCAGGGCAATTTCCCGGCCGGCTGCACGCTTCAGGTCTGGATCTGCAACAACGGCAACGACGCGAGCCCGACGTGGGAGGACATCACGCAGAAGGCCCGCACCGGTCAGAAGCACTATTTCACCAACCAGACCAAGACGGCCGCAGCGTGGGGCGTCAAGGTCAAGGCCAAGCTGCTCCGCGGCTCCGCTACGGAGACCTGCTACATCCAGTCGATCGGAGGTAACTTTGCATGATTAAACACAGAGCCGACAGCATCCAAAGGCTGAACGACGAACAGGCCGCAGAGGCCAAGAAGGACAAAACCATCGCCGAGCAGGCCGACACCATCGAGCTGCTGAAGGGCTGCATCATGGAGCTGGCCGACGTGGTCTACGGCGACGGAGGGGAGGTAACAGCATGAGCAAGATCGTCGAGCTGTACGTCAGGGAGCTGACCCGCGAAGGCTCCACCATGACCATCAACGACGTCCCGAAGAAGCTGCGCAAGCAGGTCGAGGACGCCATCGCTGCCATCGAGGCAGCCGCAAACGCTGGCACCGCGAAGGAAGGGGCGAGCGAATGATCGCCCGGGCCCTCGCGTGGCTATTATTAAAAATTGCAGGAAAGGAGGAGCGTGAAATGCTGGTACGTCTGTATGCAGGCGAGATCATCATGGGCCGCATCACCGAGGACAACGTCCCCGCGAAGCTGAAGGCCCGCGTGCACAAGTATCTCGTCGACATGGGCTACTTCGACGACGTCGAGGAGTAAGCCCAACAACAAGGAGGGCCGCGTCCTGCGGCCCTCCGGCTTTTATGAGGTGACACAATGATCGAAATCAACATCGGCGCGCTCGTCGTCCTTCTGGGGATCCCGACGGCCGCGACCGGCTTCTGCTTCTGGATGCTCGAGCACAAGATCCAGAAGCGCGAGAAGCAAAAGGAGGCCGAGGAGGCCAAACGGCAGAAAGAGGCAGCGGCCCGAGAGCGTGCCCGTGAAGATCTCCAGATCATCACCATTCAGGGCACGTCGGCAGCCATCGCCCTCGGCGAGGCGACGGCCCGGGCCGTGCAGCGCATCCCTGACGCGCATTGTAACGGGGATATGCACGCGGCCCTCGACTACGTTGCCAAAATCAAACACGCGCAGAAGGACTTCCTCACCAGTCAGGGGATCCACGCGATCATCGACTAAGGAGGTGAGCAGCATGGCCGCAAAGAAGCGCCGGCGCAAGCGTAAAAAGAAAATCGAGACGAGCAAAAAGCTCGCATACTGGGCGGCCAGCGTGGCAACGCTCAGCGCAGCCAGCTCTCTGCTGCTCTCTGCCTTCGGGCGCGACCCGGTCGGTGAGCTGACCGGCACCATCTTCACCGCCTGCGTCGGCTATCTAATCACATACGCCGGCAAGAGCCTCGGCGAGAAAATCAGCCGAAACCGCCACGGGCTCGACGCCGACGGCAACCCGCTCCCGGATCCGTCCGGGGACACTCTCAACAATGAGGAGGCAAAAGGATGAACACCATCGACATCACCCCTATCGTCAACGCAGCCCTCGCCCTGATCGGCGCCGGCGTCAGCGTTTTCCTGATCCCGTGGCTGAAGAAGCAGACCACCGAGGCACAGCGCAAGGAGCTGACCGCGTGGGTAAAGATCGGCGTCGCTGCCGCTGAGCAGCTCTACGTCGGACAGGGCCGCGGCGAGGAGAAGAAGCAGTACGTCCTCGACTTCCTGAAGCAGAAGGGCTTCGAGGTCGACGAGGAAAGCGTCGTCAACGCGATCGAGGCAATCGTCAAGCAGCTCAACACTGAGGGCCTGACCATCGAATAACGGAGAGGGCGGGCTCCGGCTCGCCCTTTTTCTTTTTGCAAAGGAGGCAAACCCATGAAAAACCAGAACACCGACGACATCAAGCTGAAGCCCGGCGAGACCGTCACTGACGAGACTCTCGACGAGCTGACCGGCGGGAAAGGAGACGACAATGAGTAACAGCCCTCTGGTGGTCTACACCAAGCTCAGCCCGAACCACTCGGGCAAGCGCACCAAGAAGATCGACACCATCACGATCCACTGCATGGCGGGCAACTGCTCCGTCGAGACCTGCGGTAACCTGTTCGCAAGCTCCTCGAGGCAGGCGTCCAGCAACTACGGCATCGGCACCGACGGCCGGATCGCCCTGTACGTCGACGAGGCAAACCGCTCGTGGTGCACCTCGTCCAACGCCAACGACCAGCGGGCCGTCACCATCGAAGTCGCCAACAACGGCGGCGCGCCTGACTGGCCCGTCTCCGCGAAGGCATACGCCGCGCTGCTGGATCTCGTGACCGACATCTGCAAGCGCAACGGCATCAAGCGCCTCGTCTGGTCGACCAGCAAAAACGACCGCGTGAACCACCTGAACGGCTGTAACATGACCGTACACAGGGACTACGCAAATAAGAGCTGCCCGGGCGACTACCTCTACAACCGCCACGGCCAGATCGCCGCCGAAGTCAACAAGCGCCTCGGCGTCAAGGATGCAGGCGGCAGCACGGGCAGCCAGACCTCGGGCGGCACTACATCCGACCTGAAGGTCGGCGACGTGGTCGACTTCAAGGGCACGCAGCACTACGCCAGCGCGGCAGCCAAGGACGCCAAGACCTGCAAGCCCGGCAAGGCCACCATCACGGCCATCGCGGCCGGAAAGGCGCACCCGTACCACCTGAAGGCGGTCGGCGGCGGCTCCACCGTTTACGGATGGGTAAACGCTGCGGACGTCTCGACCAGTAGCGCCGGCACGGCCACGAGCTACCGCGTGAGGACGACAGCCGACGTGCTGAACATCCGCAAGGGCCCCGGCACCAACTACGGCGTCACCGGCCAGATCAAGGGCAAGGGCATCTACACCATCGTCGCCGAAGCCGCAGGCCCCGGCGCGACCAAGTGGGGCAAGCTCAAGAGCGGCGCGGGCTGGATCTCTCTGGACTACGTCACGAAACTCTAAAACCGCATAGAAAAGCAGAAACCCGCCCGGAGATCCCGGGCGGGCTTTTCCTGTTTTATAGGGCCCCACACTGCTTCAATCTGGCGGCGGCCATTTTGTAAACCTTCGTGCCTCTGTTCGGGCCTGCGAAGTCATAGACATCACGATCCTCCAGAGACTTCAGCAGGGCAGGATCTTCAGCAATCTCAGCCCCGCAACTGCGCAGAAACTCATACACCGAAAGACTACGCGGATCGCTGAACCTTCCATCGCTCTCCTGCCGGTAAACGGCATAAGCATACAACTCGCCCCGAGCGGCTCCGTGCATCTGGCTGACCATATACGAAAGCAGAGCCTTTTCACCGACAAAGCGCGAAAACTTCACCCCGCAGGCGTGCGCATACAACGAAAGGCCGGGATCTGGTGCAGCCTCGTCCTCGTCGGTGATCCTACTGATGATCGCGCTGACGTCCTCCTTGCATACGCCGTCGGGGAGCATGGCCTCGAGTTCGAGCGCGTAGTCCATTTGCCGATCGGTCGGCGGGATCTGCGGCTCCACCTGCACAGTCATGGGCTCAACGAGGCCATCATCCGCAGCCGCAGCTCTGGCGTCAGCCTCGGTCTGTGCCTCATATCGTTTCGTGTTTTTTCTCCCCGTGCTGGAGTTCATACCAGTAACGCAAAAACGCCCATAGTTTACAAAACCGCCGGACGGGCTCACATAGCCGCCGATCTCGGCAAGCGGGAGGAATATCATGGACATCTCGATCAAAGTAACCTACAAAAACGAGGGGCTGCAAAAGCTCCGCAAAGCGGCCGGCCTGTCTCAGTCTCAGCTCGCCGCACTGGCCGGGATCAAGGTGCAGGTGCTCCAACAGTACGAGCGCGGCGCCCGAGACATCAACGGCGCGAAGCTGCCGACGCTGCTGAAGATCTGCAACGCTCTGGAGTGCAGACTGGCCGACATCATCACAGACGAGGAGACGCTCGAGCTCCTGAAAATTTACGAGGAACACTGACACAGAAGGGCGGCCGGCGGGCCGCCCTTTTTCTTTTTATCATGGAGGGGAACACAATGGGACAGCACTGGAGCCATCTGACGCCGACAAAGCGGATCCAGCTCGACGCCTTCATCCGCGCAGGAATGAAGCCGACGGACATCGCCAAGGAGCTCGGCGTCCATCATACGACCATCTACCGGGAGCTGAAGCGGTGCACCTATGAGCACCTCAACAGCGACTACACCACCGAGACCAGATACAACCCCGAAGGCGCACAGGCCCGCTATGAGGCCAACCTCCGCGCCAAGGGGCCGGAGCTGAAGATCGGCAACGACTACGAGCTGGCCGACTACCTGATCGCCAAGATCCGCGACGAGAAGTACAGCCCGGAGGCCGCGATCGGTGAGGCCGAGGTCAAAGGCTGGCCCTTCAAGACCCACATCTGCGCGAGTACCGCCTACAACTACATCCGCGGCGAGATCTTCGGCGACGAGCTGACCGTCTCCATGCTGCCGCAGCACGGCAAGCGCCACCAACCGGAGCGCCCGGCTGGATCCATGCCCCGCAAGCCCGCCGGCCGGAGTATCGAGGATCGCCCTGAGCACATCAACGACCGCAGCACCTTCGGTCACTGGGAGATGGACAGCGTCGAGAGCTGCCAAGGCGTCAGCAACACCTACATCGTGATGACCGAGCGCAAGACCCGCCGCGAGATCATCATCCCCTCGCCGGATAAGACGAGTGCCAGCGTCGTCGCTGCCCTCGACACCCTCGAGAAGAAAGTCGGCTCCAAAGTGTTCCCGCTGATCTTCCAGTCGATCACCTGCGACAATGGCTGCGAGTTTGCCGACGCCGCCGGGATCGAGCGCAGCATCACCGGCCGAGGCCCTCGCACCGAGGTCTACTACTGCCACCCGTACCGGCCGAGCGAGCGCGGATCCAATGAGAACCAAAACGGCCTCATACGTCGGCACCTGCCGAAGGGCACCGACCTGAGCACGATCTCCTACGAGGAGACCAAGCGGATCGAGGACTGGCTGAACAACTACCCCCGCAAAATGTTCGGTTATCTGTGCTCCGAGCAGCTTTTCCGGGAAGAAATCGCCCTCATTCTGGCCTCATAAAAAATATTTTTGCTTTTTTGTGCATTTACTCTTGACAAATGGCAGTGGATGGGCAGAATAGAGCGGAATGTGGCGCTTTTTCGAATTGTTACGTTTTTGTGACAGCCCTTGTGCTGGGCGAAAAAGTATGCTACACTATCATGGAAGCGCAAAGGAGGCGATGTGCCGTGGCGGAGAAAAAAGGGATAAAAATCGCGGCGCAGAACCGCAAGGCGTTCCACGACTATTTTGTCGAAGACCGCTACGAGGCGGGCATCGAGCTCAAGGGCACGGAGGTCAAGTCCATCCGCGCCGGCACGCTCAACCTGAAAGACAGCTATGTCATCGTCAAAAACGGCGAGGCGAACGTGCTGTCGATGCACATTTCGCCCTACGACAAGGGCAATATCTTCAACCATGACCCCGACCGGCCCAAAAAACTCCTTCTGCACAAGCGCGAGATAGGCAAGCTCTATTCGCTCATCAAGCAGGACGGCTACGCGCTGATCCCGCTGAGCGTTTACTTCAAGGACGCGCGCGTGAAGGTCGAAGTCGGCGTGTGCAAGGGTAAGAAAAACTACGACAAGCGCGAGGACGCCGCCAAGCGTGACGCCAAGCGCGAGATCGACCGCGCAATGAAAGCGCGGAGATAAGGAGAGAAATTATGGCAAATCCGATCGTGACCATCGAAATGGAAAGCGGCGCGGTGATGAGCGGCGAACTCTATCCAGAGATCGCGCCCAACACAGTCAATAACTTCATCGCGCTGGCAAACTCCGGCTTTTACGACGGCGTGGTGTTCCACCGCGTCATCCCCGGCTTTATGATCCAGGGCGGCGACCCGGATGGCAACGGCACGGGCGGTCCCGGCTACGAGATCAAGGGCGAGTTTTCCGCCAACGGCTTCAAGAACGACCTCAAGCACACGCTGGGCGTTCTCTCGATGGCGCGCACGATGATCCCCGACAGCGCGGGCAGCCAGTTTTTCATCATGGTGGCCGACGCGCCGCACCTTGACGGTCAGTATGCGGCGTTTGGAAAGATCACCGAGAATGCGCAGGCCGCTGTGGATATCTCCCGCGTGAACCGCAACATGTACAACGACATGCCGAAAAAGCCACAGGTCATCAAGACCATCCGCGTGGATACGCAGGGCGTTGACTATCCCGAGCCGGAGAAGATGTAATTTCATTTCCTTTTGCTTTCGCATACCTGACGGGTTTCCCGTATTCGCGGCGCACTTGTCGTGCGCCGCTCACACGGGGGCGTACCGGTTTCGACGGGGGTGTGGAGGCAGGATAAGCGGGCAGAGGCGCCTGGCCTCTATAAAACGGGTAACTTATAAATTAAAGAACAACAACGAAGTTGCTCTCGCTGCCTAAGTAGGCGGCCGTCTGAACCGGAGAGGCCACGGACCGGGGAAGGCGTCGTAAACGTGGCGTCCGTGAGGCGGGAAAGAGTTGACCTGCCCACGCATCATGACTCTACCAAAGCGTAAGGTCCGTCAGGTGTCCTTGCGCGGAGGGAATGTTTAAATCCTGACTGCGCCCGGAGAAAGTCCTGTTAAAGTGCTTTCGGACGCGGGTTCGACTCCCGCCGCCTCCACCATAAGGTGGCAACAATTCGGATATTTTAAGCGAAACGCTTAGAATACCAAAGGGTTGCCGCCTTTTTTTAT